>JABAOF010007476.1_pt6 | contig 32137 bp, 32 predicted proteins | sample 7062171 | NCBI WGS metagenome assembly JABAOF01 (sample SAMN14538628, study PRJNA623070) | marine sediment metagenome | biome: marine biome [ENVO:00000428]; feature: marine pelagic biome [ENVO:01000023]; material: deep marine sediment [ENVO:00002113] | place: India: Gulf of Khambhat ...
CATGCGTAGCCGAAGCTACAAGGATTGCCCCAAATATAACTACGGCAAGGGTCGTAAAAACAAGTATGTAGTCAAATCGTCTCAGAAATTCCTTGAAATTCATAATAGTTGGTATTCCGTTAACAGTTGGCAGTTGACATTTTGCAGTCAACTTACCCTATAAGCTCTTAACCTGTATATATCTGACTCTTGACTCCCGACTTCCTACTACCTTGAAAAATCAACTACCTCAGGTGAACTAATCTGCTCAGGATTCAAATGATAAATCTCTCCTAGAATGCGCCGAACTGCAGGGGCAGCTGTTGAACCTCCATGCCCTCCCTGTTCAACCATAACCAGTACTACATATTGCGGCTCATTGGCTGGCGCATATCCTACGAACCAAGCTAAATCGTCTTTCCCTGCCACCTCAGCAGTTCCTGTCTTCCCTGCTACTGGAATAGGGAAACCAGCAAAAGCCGAAGCAGCCGTTCCCCTAGTTGTTACCATTTCCAAACCCTGTTGCATTACGCTGATGGCTGCTTTTGAAAGAGGAAGTCTCCCATTTTCTTTGGGATTATAATGGATTACTTCTTTTCCATCATAAGTGGAAATTGATTTAACTAAGTGGGGTTTATAAATTATTCCTCCATTGGCTATAGCGGCATATGCATTAGCGAGCTGCAGTGGTGTTACTAGTAAATCCCCCTGTCCAATAGCCATATTAACTGTATCCCCGGGTACCCAGGCCTGTCTTCGCCGATCTTTGAAGTACGTCTTTTTCCAGGCTTTGTCAGGTACTCTTCCGCTTGTTTCGGAAGGTAGGTCTATTCCTGTCGGGGCTCCTAATCCAAAATGCCTGCTCCACTCTTGCAGCAGTTCTCCGCCCTGCTTATAAAATTTATATCCCAGTTCATAGAAAACCACATCACACGACACAACTATTCCTTGAACAAACGAAACCCGTCCATGACCTGATTTCTTCCAGCAGTATTTCAACCATTTTCTCCCCATCTTTGCCCAGCTCCCAGCGCAAAAAAACGTTGTTTTTTTAGAGGTTAAATTCTCAGCCAGGGCAGCAAGACCCGTAATTGGTTTAAAAGTAGATCCTGGAGGATATGAGCTCATAAAAGCACGGGAGTGAAGTGGATAGTTGCTCTCTTTACTATTGAGAGCTTGCCAAATATTTGCCGAAATACCCCCTACAAATAAGCTTGGTTCATAGCTGGGATAGCTGGCCATAGCTAGAACTTCTCCATTCCTTGGATCCAGAACTATAGCTGCTCCAGCATTAGCACTTTTATGCTTTCCCATCCTGGCTTTATGTATGGCATCAGCCAGAGTATCTTCGGCTGTCTGCTGTATATTCTTATCAATAGTAATAACTACATTGTTTCCTGGTTCCGGAGAATGACTGTTTAAAACACGCAACGGCCGACCGACAGCATTAATTTCTAATTGCTGGTTTCCCTTCTCTCCTCTAAGAAAAGGTTCATACTGATACTCAATTCCTGTTTTTCCCACTATATCTCCTAAATCGTATTCGCGGTACTTGCTGTCTTCCAACTCTTTCTCAGAGACTTCCCCTAAGTATCCGAGAATATGAGCAGCTAAACTCTCGAAATGGTAAGACCTTATGGAATTTACCTTTATTCCCACACCGGGAAAATCTGTCTGATGCTCTTTGATAAATGCAATTGCTTCCTCGCTAACATCTTCCTTAATGGTCCTGGGAGAAAAAGGATCTATACTTTTTTCTTTCATCTTGCTTTCAATTTCCTCAGGTGACATTTGCAGAATTTGGCTCAAACCCGTAACTATGCTTTTGTTGTTTTCATAAACTTTGGGAAGAATGGTAACAGCCAGTCCGGGCCGGTTGTCGACCAAGACTATACCCTGCCGGTCGTATATAATTCCGCGTGGAGCTTCAATGGCAACACGACGAATCCGGTTCCTTTCCGCCAGATCCGCGTATTTGTCACCAGCAAGGACCTGCAAATACCACAACCGACTTAGCAGAATAATAAAAACGACCAACGTCAAAATCCCGAGAAATGCCAATCTTCTATATACTTTATCCGCTGCCTTCATAGCATTTTTCCTTACGCTAAACTGTTAAAGTTCCTTCCCGAAAACCGACGAGGCGGCACAGAACTGGATAGACAAAGAACGCAAGCACACTGTTATAAATCGCAGAGGGGAGAACTATAATGCTAAAGATCAACCGTGCAGGAATTTCGTATCCAAATAGATATGCCAAACCGACATAGATTGTTTCATTGAGCAAAGTAGCGATAAAAATTGAGATTACAGGAAGAAAAATGCTTTCCATAAAGATTGTCTTTTTTAAGAGTCCGGCTAGATAACCAACCAGTGTTTTTGAAAGTGCGTTTAACCCCAGGCTCCGGGTAACTGCTAAATCCTGCAAAAGGCCGCCTAAAAATCCAGTTGCTGAGCCAAAGGTAGAACCTCCAATAAAAGCATAAGTGATAGTAACTATAAGCACCAGATCGGGCTGAATTCCCATTATTCTAAAATGAGGCATAACAGTGGTTTGTAAAACTACAGAAGCAAAAAGAACCAGCAAATGTGGAAGATAAACCTGCATACCTTATTCCTCCTCTAAGGAAAACGGTGGCTTGGGAGGAGGATTTGTAATTATCAAAACCTCTTCGAGACGTGTAAAGTCAACGACCGGCTTAACTTTAATCTCCTTATGCAAAGCATATTCACTTTTTTTTACTGTAACTATGACCCCTATAAATATTCCCTTAGGAAAAACGCCACCGAGTCCTGAGGTAATAACCTTGTCTCCCTTTTCAGCTTTAGAATCCTTTTTTATATAAAGTAGCTTGAGCCCACCTCCCAGTTCACCCTGGGCTATACCAGTCTCACTGGTCTCCTGAATCTGAGCACCTACTCCACTCTTTTGGTCAATTAAAAGTTGAGCCTGGGACGCATGAGAGGCCACTGCCACAATCTGACCAGCCAATCCTTCAGTCACCACCACAGGCATATTCTTTCTAATTCCATCACTCCACCCTTTATCAAGGATTACATTTGCCTGCCAATCACTTGTAGATTTTCCTATAACCTGAGCAGGTGCAATTCTGAATGATGCTTTTTCTGCAAACCCGATGAGTTTACGCAACTTTCTATTTTCTCTTTCCAGTTCCGTAAGATCTACGACCTCTTTACGTAACCTTGCCACCTCTTTCTTCAGTCGCCGGTTCTCGCTGCGCATAGTCAGCAGTTCTCCTATGGAACGTGATGTATGGTAGAAAGGACTTGTTATCTTGGTAACACCAGCCTGTATAGGAGCAATTAGATTAAGACTTGCTCTTTGCAGTCTGTGTAATACACCGCTATCTCCCTCTCTGAAATGAACCGTTAAAATAGCAATGCTCAGGATTATAAGTATCCCGAGCACTATCCGACTCTTTCCACCTGAATATGGATACAATCAGAACACCTCGGCAAGGATTGTCTAGACAATTAAAAATTGAAGTAAAATCTTTTCTTATAAACTAAACCCATTTGCTTAAGCATCAATTCAGTGGGGAGTCTGTTAGTCAGCAGTCGGGAGGAAAAATTCTCACTCTTCACTACCGACTTCCGACTTACCACTTTCTCTGCTGGTCAGGCTAACGGTGCTGAGCGCTTATAAGTACTTTCTTCAAAACTTCTATCTCTTCCAAAGCCTTCCCTGAACCAATTGCTACACAACACAGCGGATCATTTGCAATATGAATCGGCATGCCCGTCTCCTGTCTTAGTCTATCATCAAGCCCTTTAAGCAGCGAACCGCCCCCAGCGAGAACAACACCTCTATCCATAATATCACTGGATAGTTCCGGTGGTGTCTTTTCAAATGTGCTTTTTATGGCAGCGATTATAGCAGCTAGCGGCTCTTCCATGGCACTCCGTATTTCCTCAGAAGAAAGAATAACATTCTTAGGAAGACCGGTTAGCAAATCTCTGCCTCTGATTTCTGCATCTTCCTCCTCTAAAAGTGGATAGGCCGATCCAATCTCAATTTTGATCTCTTCCGAAGTTCTCTCCCCGATAATAATGTTATACTCTTTCTTTATATGGTTTATAATACTTTCATCAAACTCATCTCCACCAATTCTTATGGATTGGCTAGTTACTATCCCTCCTAAAGAGATAACGGCAACCTCTGTCGTTCCACCACCAATATCCACAATCATATTTCCGGTTGGCTCCTGAATAGGAAGCCCCGCTCCAACTGCTGCTGCCATCGGTTCTTCGATAAGATAGGCCGCTCTGGCTCCCGCCTGCATTACCGCTTCGAAAACCGCCCGCTTCTCTACTTCGGTAACTCCAGAAGGAACGCATACTACGACACGGGGACGCACAACAAACCTACGCTTATGCACCTTTTGTATAAAATATCGCAGCATACTTTCAGTTATATCAAAATCAGCAATTACTCCATCTTTCATAGGACGGATAGCTACAATATTTCCCGGAGTGCGTCCTAACATTCGTTTTGCTTCAGAGCCAACTGCCAAAACCTTGGTCGAATTTTTTTCAATTGCAACCACCGAAGGTTCGTTAAGAACAATACCCTTCCCCTTCACATGAACCAGGGTGGTTGCCGTTCCTAAATCAACAGCCATGTCTCGGCCCAAGGTACCAAGAAGAATATCAAACAATCAAGAATCTCCTTCCGGATTAGATTTCAACAACCTTGTATTTTAGCTCAATTTAGAAGAAAAGGATACAGTTATATAGTACCTTTCTCTTTTAGACTCACAAATTTACCGTCGCCGAGAATAATGTGGTCAAGGAGCTCAACACCCAGAATCCTTCCTGCTTCATACAATCTGTTTGTTAAACGGATATCTTCAGGACTGGGTTCGGGGTCCCCGCTAGGATGATTATGAGCAACTATAAGAGCCGCCCCGTTATATTTCAATACCGACTTGTATAATTCCCGGGGATGGACGATGGACGAAGTTAAGCTTCCTATTGAAACATCCAGAATTTTTACTACAACATTCTTTGTATTCAAAATAATCACTTTGAAATGCTCTCTATCCAGATAACGCATTTCCACCATAAGGAGTGCAGCAATATCCTCCGGTTTATTCACGACCATATTCTGTGCTTTTGAAGGCATTTTAAAAAGCCGCTTGCCTAATTCCATAGCTGCCAGAAGTTGAGCAGCTTTGGCTTTACCAATACCGCGAATTCCCAGTAATTCCTCAGGAGCAGCTTTCCCAATTTTACCTAAATTATCAAACTCCTGGAGTAGACGCTGCGAGAGCTGGAGCGATGTCTCGGCTTTAGATCCTGTGCCAATAATTATGGCCAGCAGTTCCACATCGGAGAGACTTGCCGATCCCTGCTCAAACAATCTTTCTCTTGGTCTTATATCTGGAGGTAGTTCTTTAACAGTCAGGTTTTTTTTATTATTCATATGTCCCCGCCAAGACATCAATGNNTTTAACATCTCTTCCAATTTCGATAGAGGTAATCCGACGACATTAAAGTAGCAACCTTCGATCTTCCTTACCAGCAAGGCACCCAGCCCTTGAATTCCATAACCACCCGCTTTATCTGTGGGTTCTCCTGATTCCACATAAGAAGATATATCTCTATCTGAAAGCTCTCTAAAATACACCTTGGTAACCACATGATCTACTATTTGTCGGCCTGAAGAGTCTACTAAGGCCAACCCGGTAATTACCCGATGAGCTCTTCCGCTTAAGACTTTCAACATCTTAACAGCTTCTGAGTTACTTTTTGGTTTCCCCAATATCTCATTATCCACTACCACCACTGTATCAGCAGCAATCACTAAAGCGTCTTTCTCTTCTCTCGCTACAGATTGGGCCTTAGCCAGGGCTACCTCCTCTACAGCTCTTATGGGGTCTTCTGATTTTTTCTCCTCGACCATAGCTAGCCTTATATCAAATATGAGATTTATTTGATTCAAAAGCTCCTTCCTCCGAGGTGAAGCTGAAGCTAATATAATCCTTACCATATATTACCCTTTTAAACTTAAGCTATAGACCAGTTTAAACGCAAAACTAAAAATCGGTAGCGTTAAAGTTAATTGGACGTTTTGTTACTATTTAAAACTATAACCAGCTATTTTCAGATGTAATTTTGTCTATTAATAAGCTATGTTAACACTTAACCAAACAAAGATTAAGGAGCGAAGGCGAAGCAAGGAGAAGACCGTGTCGGAGCCTCGCTATCTATCTTCCAGGTAAAGCTTTTGGTTATGCGCGGGGCGAGACTCGAGCGGTGGCTAAGTTTAAATATTGCTGGATTGAGAAGGTACCGACCGTGTGGCTTCGACTGCTTTGCCTGAGCAAAATGCGTTAACCAATCTCCTTTATAATCCATGTAGTTACTCAACCAAATATTTATAGGGAAAGCCCTTGCTCGTCTAATTCTACGGGAGTAACTGTCCGAACAAACCCCAATAAAATCGAGGCTACTACAATTTCTTAACTTTTTTACAAAGGAAGAGTTTTTTTGAATTTGATATCACAGAATATATACGATACATATAATGGACTCTTAGTGTTCTTTGCTTTCTGTTAAGCTGGCACTTTTAAAAAATCAAAGTTGAAACTCAAGGATGGGGTTTAACGGTTTATAAATTTTGTGATTGAAGTAAGGAAGCAATTCAAGTGATTTAAATGAATAAGTCTTAAAACCCGTATCACTTTTTCACTCCCCTGCCACCACTTACAATACCAGAACCCTCGAATTATTGAATCTTCGCATTTATCCCTTGACCATTATATTATTTATAAAATGGTAGTTTTGCTACCAGCAAATTGGCTATTATTCCATTAAGCATCCCGGAGAAAGTTGCAAACAAGAGCAGTAAAGGAAATTGCATAAATACCGCCAGTTGTCTTACCAAAAAACTTGCAAGGATCAGTTGGGCAAAATTATGTGAAGCAGCACCGCCTAAACTTACTCCTACCAAGCTCAATTTGCCGTAGAGCGTATAGAACACGGCAACCATAACGAAACAGCTAACCAGACCCCCGGTAAGACTGAAAAAGAAGGCGGGAGTTAAAAAGGTACCTGTTATTAGAGAGCCAAGTAGAGTTCGCATAACAACATTAAATAAAGACTCTCTCCAACCAAAAAAGAACAGGATTATTAGAGTAACCAGATTGGTAAGACCAAGTTTGACACCAGGAAGCGGAGGTGCGCCGAGATACACTGCCTCAACAATATAGAGTATCACTCCCATTGACAGAAGCATGGAAAGCCAGACTAATCTCTGGTTAGAGTTCAGATATAGCTTCATATCATTCTCTCTGATCAAAGTACCTCCTACTTTGATACTACGTCAACTTGGTTTGCTGGAGACTTTCCTTCAATTTTAACCACAACCTTTTGAGGTGCGCAAACAATTACTTGTAGAGGATTGTTTATCCAGCCTGTAGAGACACAGATCTTATTAGGGCAGGTTGATGATACTACCCGAATCTTCCCGTCATCTACCTCTATGAGACATCCATCTACTCTAAACTTGCGATTCTGATAAAGGCTAACCCGGTTAACCTCTCTTCCTTGTAAAAAAACCACGGCTTCCCGGGAATTTGCCACTCTATTTCCAATAAAAATAACCACGAGAAAGGAAACTAAAGAAAGAAAAAGTAGGAAAAATATTAGAACCTTGTCATATAGTGTAAACATGTCAAAATTAAAATTTGTTAAGAACAGAACTTAAAAGGCAAAAAGAAAATGCGATGCAAGGTACGTGATTCGATAAAAACTTTCTTACCAAAAACGCAAAAATCTAGCCTGACTTTTGATCAGGCCACCTTTTACGCCTCCATATACACTTAACAACTTACGAGTAATCCAGCTGAACCAACTTTGATTCTATGAGCTAAATCTTTGGTCGGACCTTGTATGCTTATTTAAAGTTATGCAATTTCATAGCTGCTTTCGAAACTAATATCAAGATTACTAAACTTCAACAGCTACTTTTTCTGTTTTTATACTGAAATCAACTATGGAGTTGGTGGGACAAGCCTCAACACATACGCCACAGTTATCGCATTTTTCATAGTCTATAATGGCCATATTGTCATGCATATATATTGCCTGCTGAGGACAGTTTTTCACACATTTGCTACAACCAATACACCCAATTTTACAAATCTTACGCACGACAGCTCCGCGATCTTTAGAACTGCAGAGGACTGAGATTCTCTTTTCGGCCGGTACTAAACTTATAATTTTTTTAGGGCAGTAAGCTACACACATTCCGCATCCTGTACAATTCTCCTCATTAATCACTGCAATACCGTCATCATTTACAAAGATAGCATCAAAGGGGCACGCTTTTTCACAGGAACCTAGACCCAGACATCCATAGACGCAAGCCTTTCCACCACCAGCTATCATTGACGCTGCTTTGCAGCTGTCCACTCCCTGGTAGATTGCCCTTGAGCCGCATTCCTTCTCTCCACCTAAACAGTTTACTCTGGCAACTCTCTTTTCCACACAGAGGGATTCAGTCCCCATAATTGAAGCCAGCTTTTCAGCCACTTCATGTCCACCGACTATACACGCATTAGTGGCAGCCTCTCCCTTCACAATCGCTTCTGCTAATGCATCGCAACCCGGATAACCGCAGGCACCATCATTAGTGCCAGGTAAAACTTCCCTGACTTCCTCTATCTTGGGGTCCAGATGAACAGCAAGTCTCTTATAGGCCAACCCTAAAAGTGAGCCCAATATCAATCCAGTTCCACCCAGAGCTCCCAGTGCTTTATAAACAACTACGAAATCCATACCTATCACCTATTCTATAATCCAGCCAACCCAGAAAATCCCATATAGGCCAAAGACATGAGCGCCGCTGTAAAAAAGGCCAGAGGATATCCCTTTATGGATGCTGGTACTGGAGCTATATCAATACGCTCCCTAATAGCTGCAAACATAATAATAGTTACAGTATACCCCAAGCTCACTCCAATTGCATAGATCACTGCTTCAGGTAGTGAAAATCCATATGCAATGTTGATTTTCCAGAAACCAGGTTTAACTGCCTCAGTCGCTGTGTAAAGAACGGCACAATTAGTAGTAATAAGAGGGAGATAAATACCCATGGCGCTATATAAAGTCGGGCTCGTCTTTCGTATGACCATCTCTTCAAACTGCACTAAGGTAGCGATAACCAAAATAAAAGTAGGAATATAAAGGAACTCACCCACTCCCAGCGGGTATAAAAGATATTTCCAAAGAACCCAGCTTGCGGAGGTAGCTATGGTCATTACGAAAATAACTGCAAGCCCCATACCAATAGAAGTCTCTATCCGGCTGGAAACTCCAAAGAATGAGCACAGGCCGACAAAGCGTATGAGTAGAATATTATATACGAGTGCCGCACCTATAAAGATGAGAAACAGTCTCTCTACCTCGCCCATCTATCTCGACCCCCTTTTGCTCTCCCATATATTAAGAAGAGCTATAAGAAGACCAAAGGTTAGAAACGCCCCGGGAAAAAGGATGGCAATTCTGGGAGGAGAAAAACCGAAGCTGGTCATATCAAAAAGAGTCTTTTCAAAAAGAACCAGTTTCCCTGTCCCTACCAGCTCTCGAATAGTCCCCATAACCACAAGCACCATTCCAAACCCAACTCCCATTCCCAGTCCGTCTGTTGCAGATCTCAATACTCCATGACGGTATGCAAATGCCTCTGCTCTTCCCAGAATGATACAGTTAACCACAATGAGCGGAATCCATATGCCCAGCTGTTTATAACCGGCTGGGAAGAAGGCCTTCATTGTAAGGTCAACAATAGTTACAAACGAAGCTATAATCACGATGAATACCGGGATTCTTACTTGTTCCGAAGTAACCTTTCGTATTGAAGAAACGATAATATTAGAACTGAATAAAACAAAGGTTGCAGCCACACTCATGAACACGGTGCTTTCCAGCCGGTTCGATACAGCAAGGGTCGGACAAAGGCCAATCAACAAACGCAGAAGAGGATTCTCAGGAATAATTCCGTTCTTAAAATCCTGCCAAAGAGTTGCCAGCATGAAATCACTCCCTTTCTGTAGCCTTAAAGGCTTCCAGAGCTTCCTTTACACCTGAAGTAACTGCCTTTGACGATCTCGTTGCTCCGCTTATGGCATCGACATCCCTGCTAATCTCCATCGGGGATGAAGTATCTTTTCCCTTAAATTGAACGAGGAACTCCTTTTGGCTAATTGTTGCACCCAAACCAGGCGTCTCATTCTGATTTATAATGCTGACTCCTAAAACTTCTCCGTTTATACCTACTCCTACTACCATATCAATAAATCCACCGTAACCTCGGGGGGCAGTCTCAATTCCTCTTGCCATCATTTTGTCATTCTTGTATGCATCAAATACGTGAGTCACCAACGGATACTTGTCTTCAACCTGTTTCATCAAATCTTCTCTGTGCTTGAACTCTGGATTCTTAATTCCGGGAAGCGCGTCTCTATACGCCTTGAGTTGCTGTTCCCTTAGCTGCCTGGCAATTTCATCTTTAGTTGCTGCATAGGTAAGCGCCAGCCCCCCAGCAGCAATAGCACATACAATAGCCAGAGTTACACCGGGTTTAAAAACATCTTTCATTGAGCCCTAACCATCCCAAATTTTCTAGGTTGAGTGTACTTATCGAGCAGCGGTGCCAGTGAATTCATAAAGAGAATCGCAAACATCACGCCCTCGGGCAGCCCTGAGTAGAATCTTAAAAGCACCGTTATCAAACCACAACCTATGCCAAAGATAATCTGTCCCCGCGGAGTAATAGGAGAAGTTACATAGTCTGTGGCCATAAAGAAAGCGCCAAGAAGCAGACCCCCGGCCAGGAAATAAAAGAGAGGATCGGCATTAAGCGCTGAACTTAATAAAACAACTGTAGCTAGGAAAGTTACTGGTATGCGCCATCTTATAACCCTACGCCAGATAAGAAAAATCCCTCCGGCTATCAGCAATAGGGCTGAAATCTCTCCTATGCATCCTGATGTATTGGAAATCAAAAAGCTCTTGTAGAAAACTGAGGCACTCTCTTGCAGCTCACCCTCCCTTGTTAATTTCATTATATAAAGAGGGGTAGCTTTGGTTATCGTGTCAACCGCCCAAAGTTTATAATATCCCTTGTTAAGTAACTGTGGCCAGGAAAGCAGGAGTATGGCACGGGAAACAAGAGCAGGATTAAATATGTTGTATCCCAATCCTCCAAATACCGTCTTTCCCAGCAAGATAGCGACTATTCCGCCGATAAGGGGTAACCACCAGGGAAGTTTGGGCGGTAGCGTTAGCGCCAGCAATAATCCCGTTACCGCGGCGCTCCCATCATATATAGTTGCAGGTTTCTTAAGCAGTTTCTGTGCGGCTGCTTCAGCTCCTACTGCGCCTATGACAGCCATAGCTATAACCTGAACTGCGAGAAGCTTATAGAAGTAGAAAGCTATCAGCGTAACTGGAGCTAGTGCAATAATTACCAAAAACATTAATTGAGTCGTAGTTTCCGGTGCCCTGATATGTGGTGCAGCTGATACAACAAGTCTTTTTTCTTCCAAGTCGCCTACTTTCTCTTCTTAGCTAAAACCTCCAATTTGGCAAGCTTTATTAACTCAATTAAAGGATTCTTGTTGGGACAGACATAGGCACAAGCTCCACATTCTATGCAATCGAGAACATTGTATTTTTCGGTTTCGCTCCACATCTCTACATTTGCATAAAGTCCGATGGAACCTGGGACGAGATGCATGGGACAAACCTCTACACAGCGACCACAGCGAATGCATGATCCTGCAGCTGGTTTCTCCACCGGTACTTCTTCAACAGGGAAAACCAAAATACCAGAAGTACCTTTAACCACTGGCGCAGATAAATCTGCCTGCGCAAATCCTGTCATAGGTCCTCCCATAATAACCTTTCCGGGTTCCCCTTTGAATCCACCGCAGTAATTAATTATATGCTCAATGGGCGTACCTATTCTAACCTTGAGGGTTTTCGGTTCGTTTATTCCAGACCCACTAACGGTGAGCACTCTTTCAATCAATGGCTTTTTGTACCTTACGGCTTCGGCTATAGCTATTGTTGTCCCTACGTTTTGTACCAGTGCACCTACTTCACTGGGCAACTTTCCAGAAGGTATCTCACGATTGAGAATAGTTTTGATTAACTGCTTTTCAGCTCCCTGAGGATATTTTGTATGCAGCATTACCACCTGTATCTGGGGTTCATCTGAAATCTTTTCACTAAGAAGATAGGCAGCGTCCTTCTTATTTTTCTCAACGGCTATATAACCCCTTGCTGCTTTCACCGTCTTCATAATTGTTTTTAGACCAAAGATTATCTCATCGCTGCGTTCCAACATGTTCCGATGATCGCAGGTAAGATAGGATTCGCACTCACAACCGTTTATAATCACCGAGTCTATGGGTTTGTCAGGAGGAGGACTGAGCTTCACATGCGTAGGGAACGCTGCTCCTCCCAAACCGACAATACCAGCTTCTTTAACGGCCGATATCACTTCTTTGGGAGTCAGGTTCTTCTGTTTCCCTTTGGGTGCAAATACCGCTGTTTCCTGATTCTGATCAGGTTTGATGACTATGGAAAGAACCTTGGTCCCATTGAAGTGCGGACGATATTCTATAGCAGTCACCTTACCGGATACGCTGGCATGTACCGAAGCGGAGATGAATGCGTCACTGTCCCCAATCTTCTGACCGATCTCTACCTCTGCCCCTTTCTCAACCAATGGCTGACAGGGTGCACCGGTATGTTGATGTAAAGGAATGACAATCTCTTCCGGAAGGGGAGCAATCTCTATGGGTTTATCTCTGGTTAATTCTTTATATTGCGGGGGATGAACCCCGCCTAGAAATGTTTTTATCTTTCTATTAACAAGAGCTAAAGGCATATACACCTACTCCTATTGAATCATTATATTTATGAAAAATTTACTAGCCAGGTTAACATTTTGGCTCGTTAAGCAAAAACACATACTACTTATCTATTATAATATAACTCCACTAAAACACTATGCTTCTAAATGTTAACCCAACCTATTTATCGTATCAGTTGTGTTAACTTTCCATACAGGTATTTCAAAATGAGGAATTTTTTCACATTAATACAAACTTAATTATATTTTCTTGAACTTTTAATATTCAATAAATCTTCTTCGTCCCTCTTTTTTTCTTGATTCAACGGTAAAAAACGGGATTAAGTGGCAAACTAAAAGATTCGTTAATGAGTCGAGCAAGATAAGCATGGATCATATGCTCTTATTAAAACCTCTATCTTATTGAGCATTTCTTGTGTCGAATCGTGCGCAATCAGGGATGTCAAATATGCATTGATATCAGCTTCCATATTTGCAATATTCTGCACAGTTGGAGTTATAATATCAACTTCATCAATTAATCCATTCTCTTTGACATAAACCTCATAGAAGAGCAGGCCCCGGGGAGCTTCTACCAGACCCACCCCCCTGCCAAATCCTTCTGGCTCTTTTTTATTAGCAATAAGCTCCCTGTTAGATAGCAGCTCAATAACTCTGATGCCTTCCTCTATCAGATGAATAAGCTCAACTACCCTTGCTAAATTCTGGTGAAAAGGATTACAGCAACCGACTTCTAATCCAAGAATTTCAATAGTCGCTTTGGCTCTCGCACCAAGAAGATGGGCATTAAGATTAATCCTTGCTAAAGGCCCTACCATAAAAGAACCCTCTTCAGTTGAGGCAAATTTAGCAGTAGCATCTTCAACGGCCTTCTCGCTTATTCTTCTCTTAAACTGGTCCGGCTCGCACTCCCAACCTCTGCTGGAAGCTAGCTTTCCTTCATAGAAACAATATTCATTTTCACTCTTCAAAGCAATGAATTCGGTCTGACGATAAAATTGAGGTAACGATATTTTCTTGAAGAGCTCTACTGTAGTTTCTACTGCCCTGTTAGCCTCCATCAATTCATCCCTAAGTCTCATTAGCTCTGAGCTTTGAGGATATCTGCGGAAATCTCCAATAGCCGGTGAGATAGGATGTGTAGACCGCCCACCCACAATATTCATAATTTCATTTCCGAGTCTTTTAAGCTTTAAGGCGCTTTCAATTTCTTGTGGGAAGGAAGAAGCTAAAGAAATGGAGCTATCCATCTGCAGGAAATCAGGAAGAGCCAAAAAATAAATATGGAGAACATGACTTTGTATCAGTTCACCAATTTGCAGAAGCTTTCTCAAAAGTAGAACCTCTTCTTTAGGCTTAACATTTAAAGCCGATTCCAGAGCCTTTAGACAAGTAATGGTGTGACTGGCAGAACATATACCGCAAATACGCGAAGCCATATGAGGAACGCTTTCCCATCTTCTTCCTCGTAAAAGAGCTTCGAAAAAGCGCGGTGGTTCCTCTATCACAAAATTTACTTTAAGCTCTCCGTTTTCCTGAACCAGACGAAGGCTCCCCTGTCCCTCTATCCTGGCAACTTCTTCTACTTTCGCATCGTACACTAATTCACTCCGGTATAGGCATTATATATCCAAAACATCTCCAAAAACTCGTCCAATGTGAACCCGTAGTCTTCAATAATATCCTTAGCTGCATCAATATTTGGACTATCTACTAAACCGCGGCAACCATAGCAGGGTGTGTGGTTAGAAGGACATATGGCTTTACATCCAGAGCGTGTTACAGGACCAAGACAAAATTCGCCCTTACTGAAGAAGCAGGTATTTTCGTTTATTTTACATTCCGCACATACTGGAGAGGTTGATAGCCGAGGATGTATTCCTAAGAGAAGTGCTTTTACTAACTCCAGAAACTCTTCTTTGTCCNNCTAACTGAATAATCTATATCAACAACTGCATCAATGGGCCTGGCTGATATTAAATCGATGTCATTAACTTTTCCCCCGTAGATCAATCTTCTGATCTCTCCAGAATCGCAGGAGTTTTTAAGAACCGGTATTCCTCCAGTTACGGCGCAGGTGCCCAGGGCAACTAAAGCATTGGCTTGTGCTCTTATTTCCTTTATTCTCTCGATCTCGGATGTCTTCGTTATTGCTCCCTCCACAAAAGCAATCTCATAATAAGAGCTTGACTCTCTCATCGCCATTTTAAAATGAATAATGTCCATAGCACAGAGCAAATCCATAAATTCATTCTCCAGATTTAAGATCTGTAACTGGCAACCAGAACAACTAGTAAATCCAAAAACCCCTACTTTTGGTTTCATATTTCTTTAACTTTGAGCTAGGAGCCTGGAGCTTAGAGACAAAACCCTTACTCCTAGCTCTCTGCTCTTCGCTCTCCGCTACCTCCCCTATATTGCTTCCTGCAAATTCATTACTTCCCAGTAGTTGAATACAGGGCCATCGATACAAGTATATTTATATCCAATTCCGCAATGCCCGCACTTTCCCACGCCACAGCACATTCTGCGTTCTAAAGATACGAGTATGCGCCCTTTGGGAATTGAGCGTTCTAGTAGTTCCTGAACCACGAATTTATACATTACGGACGGGCCGCAGATCGCTGCATAAATATTTCTTGGATCAATCTCAATATGGGAGATAAAATCGGTAACAAGGCCTTTCTGGCCCTGCCATCTGCTGTCAGCATGATCAACAGTAGTAAACACTTTAACGTCTTCACGCTCCTGCCACTGCTTTAACTGGTTGAGGAAGAGAATGCTACCAGGTGATCTAGCTCCATAAAGAATCGTAAGTGTTCCGAAATCAGAACGGTTATCCAGGATATTTAAGATTAATGAGCGTAAAGGAGCAATACCGAGACCTCCCCCGATAAGGAGAATATCTTTACCTTTCATTTCTCCAAAAGGAAAACCTTTCCCATAGGGACCACGCAGACCTACAGTATCACCGATGTTCATTCTATGAATTGCAGAAGTAAGATTACCCGCTTTTCGAATGCAAAGTTCCATATATCCTTTGCGTGATGGCGAAGAAGATACGGAAAAGGGTGACTCACCTGCGCCAAGCACCGAAAGCATTACAAACTGACCTGACTGAAACTCAAACCGATTTTGCATTTCTGGATCTCTAAAACGTATCTCAAAAAGTTTCTCGGTCTCAGTCAAAATGGTAATATCATTTATATAAGCAAGATGAGGCATGTAAATGCTTTCAAGATTTCCGCAGAGCCTCGTTGCCAATCTTGCTTTTTCCATATTCTTCTCCTTTAATATTATTGATAACCTCAACAATATTGATACCCGCCAGGCAAGCGCTTATACACCGTCCACAACCAACGCAGGAAGGTCTCCCGAATTTTTCGACGAACCCCTTATGCTTATGGTAATATCTTAGCTTGATACGAGTAGCATTATCTTCCCGAAAATTATGTCCATCCGCTACGGCCGCAAAGTCCTTAAATAGACAAGAATCCCAGTTCCGATACCGTCTACCTGACTTTAGGTTTAGAGAAAGCTCATCGGCGATGCTGAAGCAGTAGCACGTAGGACATACCAAAGAGCAAACTCCGCAACTCAGACATTTCTTACCCAGCTCATCCCAGATATTGCTCTGATAGGCCAATTCAAGGAAATCCGGAAGATCAGTGCGGTCAACGGAGAGCTTGAACTGGTTCTTTCTGTTATTCGACCACGTTCGGAATTTTTCCAAGTCCGTCCGGGCAACTTCGGCCAGAATGGTGAATCTTCTCAGCACATCGTCTCCTTGCGCTGTTCCGATTCTTACTAAATAGTGATCCCCCAGGTCAGTAAAAAATAGATCAAAACCAGATGTTATCTCATCGCTGTCCATGCTTCGACAAAAGCACGTCTTAGTCGGTTCACAATTAATACCAATAATCATAGTCTTAGATCTCCTCATAAGATAATGATAATCCTTAAATCCATACGAGAATACTTCGTCCAGAAGTAATAGCCCATTAATGTCGCAGGGGTGAACGGCAAGGAGAATCTTTTCAGCTTTGTTCCAATCTAAATAAAAACCTGAATTATCTGTAGTAACAAAATTAAAAAGTGTCTCACCAGAAGGAAGAAAGAATTTCTTAGGTGGAAGTACCGTTGCAGTGTAGTCAAGAACAACATCATCGAAGGAATCTACTTGACTAAATACATATTGGTTTTCTCTTCTCGTAGGAGCAATGACTTCATAATCAGATATAAGAAGGGATATAAACTCGGGAAAATAACTTTTTTTCAAACTGGCATATAACAATTTTTGAATTCCTTCCCTGCTGCTCTAATTGTTCGGTCTCCTCTTTCATAAATTTGTCTGTTGCCCATATTTTGCCGCTCTGCCAGAAATATGCCTATAGCAGCAATCTAAAGATCTCCTTAAGCACATCCCTTCGATCGATAATACCTATCAATTTCGAATTACGAAGCACTGGAAGCTGCTTTATTCGCTTCTCTCCCATCAGTTCAGCTATTTTGGTCAGCGATATATCTTCAGTAACAGAAAAGACTGGCGAAGTTATTAGATCCTTCGCTCTCATCTCCATCAGCTTTTCGCGATAGCTGCTGGGCATCTGCTTAAGCTCAAGATTACCATAGCCGAAGAGCAGGAATGGTGAAACCGGAAGTTTCTTATGATAAATAAGGTCGTTTTCAGTGACAAATCCTACTACACAGTTTTGACTATCTACAATAGTAATTCCCGCAATATTTTTTTCCACCATTAGATTTATTAACTCATAAACCGATGTCTCAGAGTTAGCTCTAATCACGTCAGTTCTCATGATCTCCTTTGCATACATAGTTCTCCTCCGGAGTTTTAAAATGCTTCGATACTCCTCACATTTTTCCTACTACAGCTCTCAAATTGGCAATAACCGGGTTAATCTACCTAACATATGTTATGAGCTTGATCCAGCAAAGAATGTATCAAATTGAACTTAGCTCCTTGCAAACATTAGTTTGAACGATTAGATTCTTTGATTCAATTCTCTTGAGCTAAAACGTATAATGCTTTATTAAAATAAGTTAAAAATTATGTGAAAATTTTCCCTCAATTTGGAGGTTTTTCGCAGCTCATAGAGAATTGTATCAAGAGTTACATAAAATGGAGTTCCTATGATTTATCCACAGCTACAAGATTATATTTACTTTCTGGTATTTTCTATTGTGGGAGCAGCTTTTATTGTGATTATTTTTTTTGTATCGAGTCAACTTAGACCCAGGAAACCAGATCCTGTTAAGCTCAGCTCCTACGAATGTGGAATGAATCCAGAAGGTGACTCATGGATTCAACTCCGTATACGTTACTACATTTTTGCTCTACTCTTTGTTCTCTTCGATATTGGAACCGTTTTTCTCTTCGCCGTCTCAACGGTTTATAAGGAGCTAGGTCTAGCAGCTTTAGCAGCAGTATCTATCTTTGTTGGTCCTCTGACTATCGGACTGATCTATGCCTGGCGCAAAGGTGTATTAGAATGGATATAGTCGACAATAACCATCAGCACGTAGATCCAGCACTGGATGGTGTAAATCTGGTTGCGCTGGATTGGTTGACAGGGTGGAGCCGCAAATCTTCATTGTGGTTCCTCACCTTTGGTCTGGCTTGCTGTGCTGTTGAAATGATGGCTGCAAATTCTCCCCGTTATGACTTTGACCGTTTTGGGATTATTCCCCGGCCTTCACCCCGCCAGGCAGATGTGATGATTGTTGCCGGCACTCTTACCAAGAAGATGGCACCCGCAGTTAAGCGTCTCTATGACCAGATGCCTGAACCTAAGTTCGTACTGGCGATGGGGAACTGTGCAATAAAGGGAGGGATATTCTATTACGATACATATTCAGTTGTAAAAGGAGTTGACCAAATTATTCCTGTCGATGTCTATATCCCGGGGTGTCCTCCCCGGCCCGAGGCTTTATATTACGGAATGATGAAGCTTCGTCAAAAAATAGCCAGCCAAAAATTTCTGGGTAAAAAGAAATGATGCTTGAAGAGCTCTCCAAAAACCTAACACGTGAATTCCCCGGAGAAATATCAGAGATATCTGGTGATAGTAAAGAAAAGAAATTTTCGATTCCCAAAGAGGCACTTCTCAAAATCGCCAAGTACCTCAAGGGAAATGACTATAACTATTTGTCTTTTGTGACTGCAGTGGACAACCCCGATTGCTTTACTATGATATATTATTTCAAATCAATTCCCCACGCTGGCTCCTTAACAATTAAAGTTGACCTACCAAAAACTAAGCCCAATATAGACTCGCTAGTTCCGCTCTTTGCGGGTGCTGATTGGCTGGAGCGAGAGGTTTACGATCTTATGGGAATAAAATTTAACGGTCACCCTGATTTACGCCGAATTTTGCTGCCTGAAGAGTGGGAGGGTCATCCTCTAAGAAAAAATTACTTTCATCCTGAAATAGAAAAACGACCCCAGGTTTTTTAAGAGGAAAACTATGATTGAAACTCAAGAACTTTACTTGAATATGGGCCCTCAGCATCCCAGTACCCATGGTGTTCTGAGGCTAATTTTGAAAGTCAACGGTGAAACCGTAGAAGAGGCCACACCTGATATTGGTTTTCTTCATCGTTCAGTAGAAAAGATTGCAGAAGCACGTACTTACTCCCAGTTCATTCCGTTGACTGACCGGCTCGATTACGTCTCCTCAATGATTAACAATTTCGCTTATGTGTCAGCTGTAGAAAAACTGGCTAAGATCCCGGTCCCCGAGCGAGCCGAATTCATCCGGGTAATTATGGCGGAATTCAACCGTATAGCCAGCCATCTTATGTTTCTGGGTGTTAGCGGTTTGGATACTGGAGCCTTAACTCTATGGTTCTACTGCTTCCGAGAAAGGGAATCGATTCTCGATCTCTTTGAAGAAGTATGCGGTGCACGGCTTACATATTCTTATTTTCGCTTTGGTGGAGTAAGCCAGGACTTACCGCAGGGATTCAAAGAAAAATCTCAAGACCTGGTTGAGTTTCTTAGGCCGAAGATCGACGAATATGAAGATCTTCTGCTTAATAATTACATCTTCAAGAAAAGAACTAAAGGAATTGGTATTCTTTCAAAAGAAGACGCTATCAATAATAGCGTAAGCGGGCCGGTTCTCAGGGCCTCAGGTATGCAATGGGATCTAAGGAAAGCAGAACCATATTCAGTATATGACCGCTTTGACTTTGAGATCCCATTAGGTGAGAACGGCGATACCTGGGACCGCAACATGGTGCGAGTTGAAGAGATGCGTCAAAGCCTGAGAATAATTGCCCAAGCTTTGGAAATGCTGCCTGAAGGTCCCATCCAAACACCTGGAGTACCACGCCTCCTTCAGCCACCTGAAGGAGAAATCTACCATTACATTGAATCCTCAAGAGGTGAGCTGGGATTCTATCTGGTAAGTAATGGCTCAATCTTCCCCTATCGATTGAAGATCCGCAGCCCGGCTTTTTCAAATCTGAGTGTAATTCCCCTGCTTTCTCGGGGTATTCAGATTGCTGATCTGGTAGTCATAATAGGCAGTCTCGACCCAGTCTTCGGGGAGGTGGATCGTTGACGTTTACTGCCCTGCTCACTAACTTAGGTTTGAGCGTGCTCTATGCGGCAGTGGTACTCGCCATAATATCGGTAAGTCTCATATTTATGGTCTGGTTGGAACGAAAGGTGAGCGCCCACATCCAATCTCGCCTGGGCCCAATGGTAACGGGAGGTTTTCATGGTTGGGCACAACTGCTTGCCGATATGGTTAAATCGATTCTCAAGGAAGATATAATACCTAGAAAAAGCGACAGATGGGTATTTATACTCGCATCCTTTGTTATCTTTGTACCCGCCTTTCTTTCTTTTATCGTAGTTCCTATCGGACCTAATCTCGTAGTGCGTGATTTAAATGTAGGCCTTCTCTACTTCCTGGCAGTTCCCTCAATAGGAGTACTGGGAATCATTATGGCGGGCTGGGGGTCAAATAATAAGTACTCTCTTCTGGGAGGTATGCGTTCAGCAGCTCAAATTGTCGGATACGAGGCACCCCGGGCCCTCTCTGTTCTGTCTGTTGCTATGATAGCAGGAACACTCTCGACGGTCTCAATCGTATCAAGTCAAAAAATATGGTTTATAATTTTTCAACCCCTTGGTTTCCTAATCTACTTTATAGCTTCTATCGCAGAAGTTAACAGGATCCCTTTTGACTTGCCAGAAGCAGAAGCTGAGCTGGTAGCGGGTTTTTATACTGAATACAGTGGAATTAGATTTGTAATCTTTCAAATGGCAGAATACACCAATCTACTCGCTGCTTCGGCAATGGCCGCCATTCTCTTTCTGGGAGGATGGAAGGGATTTCTGCTTCCGGGTCCTATATGGTTCTTGTTAAAAACCTATTTGCTAATTTTCGTAATTATGTGGCTGCGGTGGACACTTCCACGTTTCAGAATTGACCACTTGATGAATTTATGCTGGAAGGTTCTTCTTCCATTAGCACTGGTCAATCTGGGAATAACCGCTGCAGTAATAACTTTATTGAGGGTAATTTAGTTAGAGGTCTTTATATATGACAGAGCAGATTGCAAGTTTTTTAAACGCATTCAAAAGCATTTTTATAGGAATGGGTGTCACTCTTAAGTACTTGACAAGGAGATCAATCACCCTGCAATATCCTTTCGAGAAAAGAACTCTTCCTGAAAGATTCCGTGGGCCGTTAAAGCTCAAAGGAGTAATGGGTGAAGATGAGCTAGAGTTTATCCGTACAGATATTCAGGAACACAATAGCCTTATTACGGAAAAGGATGCTCAGCTAAGATTGCCTCCATGCAACGGTACTTGCCCGGCGAATGTAGACGCTAGAGGTCAGAACGCGCTGGTTGCGGAAGGGAAATATTTGGAGGCCCTTGAACTTATCCGTCATAGAAACGTCTTTCCCCGCACTCTAGGGCGAATATGCCATCATCCCTGTGAAGAGCGATGCCGCAGAGCATACTATGACGAACCTATTTCTATCCGCGCTCTTCACCGTGTGGTTGGAGACTGGGCTGTAAATACCAACAACAATCACGTAGAGAAAATCGTACCAACCAGTGATAAGAAAATTGCCATTATCGGCTGCGGCCCTGCTGGACTTGCAGCAGCCTTTGATTTAGTTAGGAAAGGGTATCAAGTGACAGTCTTCGAAAAACACCAAGAGGCAGGTGGAATGCTGCGTTTTGGAGTACCACGATATCGCCTACCTGATGATGTTCTTGCTACCGATGTTGGATACATCCAGAGCCTGGGAGTGGAAATAAAGACGGGAGTAGAGATTGGAAAAGAGATAACGTTTAGTGGTCTTAGAGCTCAAGGCTTTGAAGCTATTCTAATCGCCGTCGGGTTGCGATTGAGCCGCAGTCTCCCAATTCCAGGAGTGGACCTTCCCGGGGTGCTGCTTGCTGTACCTTTCCTCTATGCCGCTAATACGACTGAGAAGGCTGATATAGGCAAGAGAGTAATAGTGATTGGTGGAGGCAATGTAGCCGTCGACGTAGCCAGATGTGCAAAACGAATGGGAGCCGAAGAAGTAAATATGGCATGTTTGGAATCACGCGTAGAAATGCCTGCGTTTAGCTGGGAAATCGAAGAAGCTCTTGATGAAGGGATAAAAATCCACTGCTCCTGGGGTCCGAACCGGATCGTTGAGAAAAAAGGTAAGGTTGCTGGCTTGGAGCTCAAGGAGTGCACCTGTGTTTTTGATGAGAGCGGGCGATTCAACCCTCAGTTCGACGAGTGTAAACTTAACGTTATTGAAGGTGATACAGTGATAATCTCCATTGGCCAGATGTCAGATTTGAGCTTCCTTAAAGATAGTGGAGTAGAAGTAGACGAACGGGGACGCTTGACCTTTGACCGGGAGACGCTGGCAACCAGCAGTCAAGGAGTCTTCGCCTGCGGGGAAGTTGTTACCGGTCCGGGTTCTGCAATCGGTTCGATTTCAACTGGTCATGAAGCGGCTGTTTCCATTGATCGCTATTTAAACGGGAGGGATTTGAAGGAAGAGCGCACACCACCTTTTATCCCCAACTATGAAAAATTTACTCCTCTGAAAAACCTTGAACAGATAATTGAACCTGAACGCAAGCGAAAAGTGATGCCCATGCTTCCTGCTGAGGAGAGAGTTCACCACTTTGAGCAGATAGAACTAGGCTTTAGCGAAAATATGGGTCTGGAAGAAGCCTACCGCTGTTTGCGCTGCCATAGCTTAACCTGTGTAGGCTGCGGTTTCTGTGCGCGTACCTGCCCAGACTATGCTATAAATGTAGATAGGTCAGAAATTGGATCAGAAAAACGCGAGGTTCATACATACGAACTTGACCTGACCAAATGCGTATTCTGCGGAATGTGTGCCCTGCAGTGTCCTACTGATGCCCTCACTATGGGAAATGAATACGAATTAGCAACCTATGAGAAAAGCAACTTAAACCCCGATAAAGAGTGGATAAGGCACAGGGCTCATAATAAAGATAATAAAAAATTTAGCAAAACAGTGGATGATGATGGCAATGACTATTGAAATTATAATCTTCTTTATCTTACAAATAGTGGGCATATATTCTTGTGTCATAGTTGTAAGAGAGAAAAATATGTTCCATACCGTATTGTTTTTTGGTTTATTTTTACTTAGCCTCGCAGGACTTTATCTTCTTTTAATTGCTGATTTCCTCGCTATGGTGCAAATTTTTGGTTATGTGGGCGGAATCGTAGTATTGATTCTTTTTGTAGTGATGCTTACTCGCAAAATCATTGAAGCTGAAGCAAAGATAGCTATTGGAAAAAGACTTCTCTCTTTTGTAGTTTCACTCCTTTTTTGGGGCCCTATTTTGTACCTCTATAGAAGAACCTTTTTCCCCTCAAAAGGAGCTCTCTACTCGATAGCAGAAGATCTTACCCATCGATATTCAACTCCTACTATTGGAAAAATGCTTCTTTCGTCCCATATAATACCCTTCGAGATAGTGGGAATTGTCCTTCTTGTAGCTATCGTAGGCGCGCTGGCTATAGTGAGAGAGGGGACCCCGGAATGACAAATCCTGTCATACTCGATCTATATCTTGTGCTGGGATTGGTATATTTTTGTTTAGGAATTTATGGGGCACTAACTAGAAAGAATGCGATTGGCATTCTTATCTCAATAGAAATAATGTTTAATGCGGCAAACCTTAATCTTGTAGCATTTTCACGATTTAATAAAAATTTTGAAGGACAATTGTTTGCTCTTTTTGTGATAGCTGTTGTAGCTGCAGAGACTGTTGTTGCACTAGCAATAATTTTTGCAATTTATAAAAGCAAAAAAACTCTACTTACTGACAAAATGAATCTTATGAAGTGGTAACTGGAGATAATATTGAATTACGTTTGGTTCATACCCCTCTTGCCTGTTTTAGCATTCGTCATACTTGTGTTTCTTGGCAACAAACTTGCTAAAGTAAGTGCTTACGTTGCTATTGCCTGTATTGCTATCTCACTAGTCCTCTCCTTTCTTACCTTTTTCTCTGTCTTAGGGGGCAAGTCTTTTCATAAGTCATTTGAGTGGTTCTCAATTGGTAGCTTCGAGATAGGAGTAGGTGTCTATGTCGATGCACTCTCAGCAATAATGCTTGTAATTGTGGCTACTGTCGCCTTTCTGGTGCAAGTTTATTCTACAGGATATATGTCCGGAGAAAAGAGATACGCTTGGTACTTTGCTGCAATTTCTCTCTTTTCTGCTACGATGCTGGGTTTAGTAATAGTAGATAACTTCATTTTGCTTTACGCTTTTTGGGAGCTGATGGGGCTTTGCTCATATCTTTTAATTGGTTATTGGTATGAAAAACCAGAAGCAGCTGCTGCAGCTAAGAAGGCTTTCATTGTTACCAGGGTAGGCGATGTTGGTCTTTTAGTTGGTATAATCCTTCTCTATTTACAAACAGGAAGTTTTAACTTCGATACAGTTTTTAGCACACATTTAGGAGAAGGTGTTGCTACAGCTGCAGCGCTTCTTCTCCTGTGTGGAGCTATAGGTAAATCTGCTCAATTCCCGCTCCATATTTGGCTTCCTTACGCAATGGAGGGTCCCACCCCTGTTAGTGCTCTTATTCACGCCGCAACAATGGTTGCCGCTGGCGTCTTTCTTGTAGCTAGGACATACCCCATTTTTTACGCTTCTCCTACTGCTCTTTACATAGTTGCTTTAATCGGAATAGTAAGTGCCCTGGGAGCTGCCCTAATTGCTATAGTCCAAAGTGATATAAAAAGAATTTTGGCTTATTGCACCATAAGCCAACTTGGTTATATGATGGTTGGTTTAGGNNTTTAGGAGTAGGCTCCTTAACTGCAGGAATTTTTCACTTAATGACACACGCATTTTTTAAAGCGCTTCTTTTTCTTGGTTCGGGATGCATTATCCATATTTACCATACTAACAACATTTTTGAGATGGGTGGATTATATAAGAAGATGAAAGTAACTACCTGGACTTTTATAATTGCCTCTCTTTCAGTTGCTGGGTTCCCTGGTCTGGCTGGTTTCTTCAGTAAGGATGAAATTATTACTGCCACACTTGAGTCAGGCCATTATATAATCTTTTTACTGGCACTTCTCACTGCTTTTCTGACCGCTTTCTATATATTTAGAATGATTTTTATTGCCTTTTTTAGTAAGCCTAACGGAAGGGCTAAAAAAGCTCATGAAGCACCTTCTTCTATGACCATCCCTTTAATTATTCTTGCAGTTCCATCTATTGCCGTAGGTTGGTCTGCTTTTTCTTTTGGCAGTTTTGTATTTTTTGAACATCCCCACGCAGCCGAAATAAACATACCTGTGATGATCGCCTCCGTCACTATGGGTCTTTTAGGGATACTTCTTGCTTGGGGTTTCTATCATCGAGGCTGGATGAGTGACAAAGAACTTTTTAGGAGAATGGGACCAATATATACCCTGCTTGATAAAAAGTTCTATATCGATAATATCTATAGCTTTTTGGCTCACAAAGTAATAGTTGGGGGGGTCAGCCAAGGATTTGCCTGGTTTGATCTAAGTGTCGTCAACCGCGGAATTGACAGCATCGCATGGTTTTGTAAATGGAGCGGCGATAAGCTTAAGCTTACTGAATCCGGAGAATTAAGTAACCATTCTGTGGTAATGCTTGGCTCCCTGGCCTTGATTATTATCTATCTGATAACTTCTACATTATAAGTTGTTAGGAGGATTAATATGGCCTTTCCTTTTCTTTTTGTTATTGTTCTCTCACCAATAGTTGGCTTACTAATCATCTTCACTATACCAAAGGAAAAGCTTCTAGCTATAAGGCTAATTGCTGCAGCTGCTTCTTTTATTTCACTCATCTGCTCAATTTTCGTTTTTGCAACTTACGACCGAGCAGCTGGCGGAATGCAATTTATGGAAGAAATCACCTGGATAAAGTCTTTTGGAGTTTCTTACTCACTGGGCGTAGATGGAATCAGCGCACCAATGGTTTTGCTAACTGGCATAATTTTCTTCACTGGAGTCCTGGTGTCTTGGTCACTTGAAAAGGAACGGGTTAAACAATTTTTCATCAATCTACTGTTTCTTGTAGCTGGGGTATTCGGGGTTTTCTGTTCTCTTAATCTATTCTTTCTCTTCGCCTTTTATGAGCTTGCTGTTCTTCCCATGTTCCTGCTAATTGGAGTTTGGGGAAGCGGCTCAAAGCGTTTTAGTCAGGAATACGGAACTTGGAAACTAACCCTTCAGCTTTTAGGAGCAAGCATTCTCGTTGCAATTGGGATTTTAAGTCTATGGTCTCTTTCCGGCTTAAGAACATTTGATATTCTAGTTCTTTCAAAACATATTTTTCCACGTTCTGTGCAGGTTGCTCTCTTTCCAGTCCTTTGCTTTGGCTTTGGGACACTTGCTGCTATATGGCCACTTCATACTTGGTCTCCTATTGGTCATGCAACAGCTCCCACTGCTGCAAGTATGCTCCACGCCGGAGTCTTAATGAAATTGGGTGCTTATGGTCTCTTGCGAGTAGGTATTGGAATTCTCCCTTACGGAGCTACAGTTTGGATGCCTTATATTGCCCTATTAGCAATTGTAAATATTGTTTATGGAGCTTTAGCAGCAATTGCTCAGACCGATTTTAAGTTTATAATTGGGTATTCGAGCGTAAGTCATATGGGACTTGTAACCTTAGGGCTTGCTACTCTTAACCGCGTCGGAATCAGTGGAGCAGTTTTCCAAATGTTTTCACATGGAATAATGACTGCAGCTTTCTTCGCACTTGTTGGCTTTATATACCATCAGACCCACACAAGAGATATTCGAGAGTTCAGTGGTTTAGCAGTTAAAATACCGGTACTTGCTGGCATTTTTCTCCTGGCTAGTTTAACTTCATTAGGATTACCAGGAACTAGTGGATTCGTGGCTGAATTCTTAGTCTTTATGGGCGCTTTTAAAGCATACAAGGTAATGGCTATTCTAGCTATTATAGGAAGTGCAATAACAGCTGCATTTGTCTTAAGGGTAACTCGTCGTGTCTTTTATGGTCCTCTTGATGCGAGATGGGCCAATCTTCATGATGTAAAATCATTTGAAATGATACCATTGATAATTCTAACTGGTGTTCAAGTTTTTTTTGGAATTCATCCAGGACTTTTAGTCTCTCTAATCAATGAGGGAGTAAAATCAATTACTAGCAAGCTCGGGGGTGTCCTGCTTTGAAATTATCAGCTTTAGTCCCCGAGGTAATAATATTCACTACTGCTATTTTGGTATTGCTATCTAGTGTTCTTCTAAAAGACAAGCAAAAAAGTTATTTACTTCCTCTAAGCGCTCTCGGCGTAATAATTGCTTTAGTATTTGAGATTACACTTAAAGGTGCTTCCTACTCTTTGTATGGTCAAATATTTTTGATAGACCCTTTGGCCATCTTCTTTAAGATATTTTTCCTTGTTACTGCTTTTTTCATAATTCTTATCTCTTTTCAATGGGTAAAAGACCTAGAGTATATTGGCGAGTACTTTGGACTTATTCTATTTGCTACTTTGGGTATGATGATAATCGCTTCCTGTGGTGAACTTATTACTGCCTATGTTGGACTTGGACTGGTTGGTCTAGCACTTTATGCACTGGTGACCCGTTCGCCCTCCACTATATTCCCTAGTCAACAAGACTATAAATCAAAAGAAGCAGGGATAAAGTATATTTTACTTGGGATGCTTTCTGCAGCAGTACTTCTTTATGGCTTAAGCATTCTATATGGACTAACCGGAACTTTAGTGATTAAGGACATCTATAAAATTCTAGCAAGTCCAGCTGATCATCCCGCTCTTGTGCTAAGTTTTGCTTTTGTTCTTATGGGTTTTGGGTTCAAGATTGGCATGGTGCCATTTCATGTATGGGTACCTGATACTTACGAAGGAGCACCCACACCTATAGCTGCCTTTCTCGCAGTCGGGTCAAAAGCGGCTGGTTTTGCACTTCTGCTAAGGGTTTTTGTTGGGGCTTTTGCGGGAATGTCACTATATTGGGTTCCCTTACTTGAGACTTTGGCCATTTTAACGATGTTCTTGGGAAACTTGGTTGCTATTTCTCAAAGAAATATTAAGCGATTGCTTGCCTATTCGAGTATTGCCCATGGAGGTTATGCCTTGATTGGAATAATTGCTTTTTCAAGAATGGGTATCTCATCATTTTTCTTCTATCTTATAGCTTATGCTATTTCAAATTTATGTGCATTTACTGCAGTTATAGCTTTTTCTAGCATAACTGGGAGTGATGAAATAAAAGACTACGCTGGTTTACATCAGCGGGCTCCCAGCCTTGCATTGATTTTCTCGATATCATTACTTTCTCTTGCCGGCATACCTCTTTTCGTCGGATTTGATGGTAAATTCTATATTTTCGCTGCAGCGCTTAATGAAAAGTTTTATACACTCGTAGCTTTCGGCCTTATTAACACTATTATTTCACTTTATTACTATCTCAATATCATTAAGGAGATGTATGTTTCAAAACCTGCTAGCAAGGAAACAGTCTTTGTTCATCCACTTTTTCGTGTTGTCCTCTGGGCCGAATCTCTATCGATATTATCATTGGGAATCTATCCCTCTATGTTTTTTAGGCTTACCGACGCAGTTGCTAAATCATTTTTGGCAGGCTTCTAATCTAGCCTATTCTTTCTTCTGGTTTTGTACCGTCCAAATATCATTATACACAAGGAAGTTGAATCCTCTCTCATCCATTATTGCTCAGCTTCTTTGAAGAATATTGCAATCTCCTTTTCGGCATTTTCTTCAGAGTCAGCACCATGAACAATGTTTTCAGTTATTAATTCAGCGAAGTCACCGCGGATTGTCCCAGGTTCTGCTTCCTTTGGATTAGTAGCTCCCATTATAGCTCTGACTATTTTAATGCTATTACTTCCGCTCAGAATCATAACAACCACTGGTCCAGAAAGAACAAAATCAACCAGCTCATCATAAAAGGATTTACCCTTATGTATCTCATATAGTTGCTCTGCTTGGCTATGCGAAAGATTTATCATCTTTAATGCTTCGACTTTCAAACCTTTTTTCTCAAAACGAGAGATCACTTCTCCTATAAGGTTCCTCTTAACACCATCAGGCTTAATCATTACAAATGTTCTTTGTATGCATCCCTCAGTCACCATGCGCTTCTCCTTCAACTATTCCTATCTTTAGCACTTTTAAATCAATTTTTATATAACTTAAATGCAACTACAACGTAAAACTTAAAGCCTGTTTTAGAAAAATAAACCCCGTTGATCCCCTTTTAGAAAAAGGGGATTATATGTTATTAATCATAATTTACTTTTATCGACCTCTTGAGAAAGGATAATCCCTGCCTACCGGCAGGCAGCCCTCCAACCTCCCTTTAGGAAAGGGCTAATCCCTCCACCTCCCTTTAGGAAAGGGAGGCTATTTATCTCCCCTCTTTTATAAAGAGGGGCTGGGGGAGATTATTGGAATTTAGTCTTAAAATTTGGAATTTTTTCAATTCTTTCGGTCAAACGAGCCCTATTTTTTACTTTCAATCTCTCTGTCCCCTTGGAAGAGTAGTTCTACAATAGGGGCAGATCCGCCAGTCCATATTAACAGGGCGACTACACTTGGGGCACGTATTGCGTATCTTCTTTAGACAGTATGGGCATACTAAAAAATCCCTCTCTACCGGTTTGTTGCATCCGGGGCAGATAAGATCCGTACGGTTAAGGAGAATGTCCTTTTCTTTCATCTCCAGCTCTCTCTCCTTCATGTCCATCAGGTACTCAGGGGGACGCACAATCAGATACACCAACCACCCAAATACATTAAAAAAGAGCACTACTACAGCCCAGTAAAAACCAAGGGCACCCCTTCTCTGAGCATCACGATAGGTCCAGAAAATTAGGCTAAACCATACGATAATCAGAAAAAGAATGAATAACCGAACAACCAGCCTGAAAGATGCGGAGCTAAAAAAACCAAAAACTGATTCAAAACCAGGCAATAATTCCTCCTCAAACCCTTAAATCTCAAGTTTTAGCTTATGCACTAGAATATCAAAAAATATTAGCATAAATAACCTTAAATGTCAGAAGCTCATTTCCCAAGGCTGAAACATAAACATCTCAATTCTCAAGCCTCGAGCCCAGAGATCTCTTTCTCAAATAATCTCTTGCCTCCCCTACAGTATAGAGAGAGCCGGTTACTAATACTAAATCATTTTGCGCCGCAAGGCCAATGGCGGCACTAATTGCTGAAGTGATCTTTTTCTCTTCCCGAAAATCACGAGTAAATTTTTCTACTTTTCTCATCAGTTCCCTGCTTGACAAAGAACGTGTATTCTTGTTTTGGGTAATAAAAGTAAAATCTGAGAGGGGAACAAGTATGCTTAATATGTTTTCTACGTCTTTATCTTTTAAGATTGATAATACCAAAATTAACTTTTTATATTTAAACTCCTTGAGCGCATTGGCAAGCGCTAGAGCACCATGAGGATTGTGAGCTCCATCTAAAACTACCAAGGGTCGTTTCAACATCACTTCTAGTCTTCCAGGGTTACTTATATTTTTAAGGACCTTCCTCAGAACCCTCTCGGGCAAAGCTTCACCTATAAAAGCCTCACATGCAGCTATAGCAATGGCCATGTTAGTTATCTGATGATGGCCCAAAAGAGATATAGAGAGATCATTATAAACGCTGCAAATACCTTTTAGTCTGATTCTGTTTTCGTCTATCGAAAATGTTTTAAAATCTGTTCCCAAGATTTTTAAATCTGCCTTCTTCTCAATACATTTTTTCTTAATAATTTCTACCATCTCAGGCTTTTTCTCTCCTGTAATAACGCAAGACCCATGCTTTATTATTCCTAACTTCTCCTCAGCAATAGCAGAAAGAGATTCTCCCAAAATATCAGTGTGATCAAGCTCAATATTCGTCACTATAGCTACCTTACAATTTACCAGATTGGTAGCATCCCACCGGCCCCCCATTCCCACCTCAAATACAGCACAATCAATTTCTTCTTCTTTAAAATAAAGAAATGCTAGCGCAGTAAGGATTTCAAAATATGTTAGCGGATCATCTGATATTTGATTTACTTTCTCAACTTCTGGTATGATTCGCGATATTAAATTTGCTAACTTTTTGTTTTCTATTTTCTCATTCTTAACAATAATTCTTTCGTTTACATTTTTCAGGTGTGGCGAGGTATACAAACCTGTTTTAAATCCCAAAGAATAAAGTATTGATGCTGCTATGATTGCAACTGACGTCTTTCCGTTCGTGCCGGTTATATGAATACTTTTATAAGCAAGATTAGGATTTTCTAATCTTTCCGCAAGCTTGCTTATTCTTTCCAGGCTGGGATTTATTCCGTATTCAATTGAAGATTCCAGATACTTAATTGCTGATTTGTAATCCATTTTTTCATATTCTTTTCTTAATGCTTTCATTTCCTTTTTCTGCTTCAACTTTAATTTCCATTGTTCTTTCAACTGTTCTCACTGCTATCATTTCTTAGAGTGTTACGCTTACCTTACCTTTTTATTGCTATTTTAAAAATCCAATCAATTAGTTTTAGATGGATCATCTTTAGTAAATTCTTATAGGAACATCACTTTTCAGGATGACCGAGAATAACCATTTTATTGTTCGAGTGACCCTGAGCCTGTTGAAGGGGAATCGATAACTATTATAATAAAGCTAAAATTTATCTTCTCGACCTTGCCTGCA
>JABAOF010020066.1_pt2 | contig 32129 bp, 22 predicted proteins | sample 7062171 | NCBI WGS metagenome assembly JABAOF01 (sample SAMN14538628, study PRJNA623070) | marine sediment metagenome | biome: marine biome [ENVO:00000428]; feature: marine pelagic biome [ENVO:01000023]; material: deep marine sediment [ENVO:00002113] | place: India: Gulf of Khambhat ...
GGAATCAGACCAACGGCATCAAGGGTTGACCCTGCGATTGAGGTGACACCTGTGATACCTGTCCCGTCCTGTGAGCTTGCGGGATCGTTAACGGTGTAGTAGAACGTGATGACTACATTCTCACTCCAAGGTACTGGGATGACCGGAACATATGTTATTTGGGTAGCAAGTTTTCGTACAGTGAAATCAGTTGATTGACTTGCATCATTATACTGACTATCGGGGCTGTTAACATAAAGATATAGAGTATAAGTTTTAATTGAGTTGAGTTTTCCACTCGAATAGAGGAGGGTGAGGGTGTATTGCCCGCCACTGTTGTCAACAAGTGTATAATCTCCTCCTACGAGCCCGGTACCGTCAAGGGTGGAGCCCGCAATACTCGTGACTCCTGAAACTCCTGTTCCGTGTTGACTACTAGCTGTATCACTGACTCGATAATAGAAAATGATGATGACATCATTGCCCCATGGGCTTGTCGGAATAGGATCAAAGGTTATCTGCATGATAAGGGCCCGAACAGCGAATGTGATTTGCCGGTTACTATCTTGGTACCTTGAAGACGGTGAACTTACCGCAAGCTGAAGCGTATAGCTCTTTATGCTGTTTATTCGACCGCTGGAATAGAGAATGGTCAGCGTGTATTCTCCGCCTCCAATTTCGACAAGTGTATACTGACCTCCCAGAAGAGCGCTCCCATCAAGGGTCGTGCCTGCGATGCTAGTCACACCTGTAATTCCTTCTCCATTATGAGAGCTCTCAGGATCATCTACAAAGTAGGTGAAGTTAATGACGACATCTTCGCCAAAGGGTGTAGGTAGAGGTGGTGTGTAGGTGATGGCCGTTTCAAGAGCTCGCACAGTGAAAGTAATCGTTCGGGTGGCATCACTATACTTTGGATCGGCGGCTGCGATATTTAAAACAAGGGTGTAAGATTTTACCGTGCTAATTTTGCCACTCGTTGATAGAATGGTGAAGCTATATTGTCCACTACCAAGATCGGTGAAAGAATAATCGCTTGGCGAACCTAGGGGAGCCCCGTCGAGTTGAGCTGAAGTGATGGTGGCACTAGCTAAGCCGTTTCCATCATATTGGCTATCCGGATCATCAACGATGAAATTAAAGTTAATGACGACATTTTCATCCCAGGCAACAGATCCAGGTGGGGTATAATCAATTGTCGTAGAAATTTCTCGGACTACTACTGTAAGTGTTAGAACCTGGGTTTGGTAGTTCGGTTTTGACGCACTTATTGCTAATGAATAGGTGTTAGGTGAAGGTTGGTCACTAGTATCGATTGTGATATTGTACCAACCTGCAGTTCCGTTAGTGGATCCTGATGGACCAGTGGGCCAATCTGTTGTGATGCTAGCACCGGAGATGCCTGTATTATTGTAAATATCCCAGTATCTAACTTGAAATGTGATCGATTCATCATAGGGTAGGGTAAATCCAGGGGAAGATGGAGAGGTAAGACTTGTTCCGCTCCGTACTTGAATGGTAATGGCTGTTGAATCCGATAGATAATATTGTTTATTGGCGTTAATGTTTAGCACATGATCTCCTGGGTCAAGAAGGTTCTTGGAAATTTCAGCTTGATAAAAGCCCCCATACTGAGTAAAGGTTATTGGATTGCCAGAAACGGTTCCTGTGACGGTGGCTCCTCCAATCAAGACATTTGCATCAGTATCGTTGAAAAGCACTCGCGGATAATAATATCCGGTATCTGCATAAACCACATTTATTGGGGTTTCATCAGGGGTCAGTTCGGAGGCGTGTGTTATTGTGATGGTCTTTGATCGAAATCCTGCGGCTGTTTGGGTTGGGGTAGCTCCGTTGTCGTAGCTGACACATAGTGTATAGTCACCGGCAGGATAGGTTGTTCCATTATTAAATTGGATGTTCGTAAAACTTACCGAAGTACTGGAGACTGTTTGCGTTTGATTGTCAACGGCTTCGCCATTGGGGTCATAGAGAGTTAGGTTTGCTTGTCCGGATGTAACAGTATCTAAAGTTGCAGTAATGCTCATCGTGTTTGGACTACCAGGACTAATGCGGAAACTATCGAAATTTGTGGTAATAGCCGCAACACGGTTTGGCGAAGTGAATGTGAAGTTCCACCATCCAAAGCCTGTTACGACAGATGAAGGTAATCGGAAATGGGTGCTGTTACTTGCTGCATTGACGGCTGTTGTTTGGTCTTGAAGATTTGGATCAATAGCGGATGAAAGTGTCCAAGTTTCTGATGTTGGCTTTTGGAGAGTGAAGTTATAGTGCTCAAAATAGGTGGAATAGAACGGTGCAAAGAACCATGCCGTCCAGTAGGCGGTTTCTCCGTGTCTGACAGTGAATGCAGATCCCTCTGGTCCGGTTTGAGATTCAGTGGTTTTGCTTCTTTTGATGTATAAGGTGAGGGTATAATCGAAATCGACGTTTCGGCTTCCACCGCTGGCGGTGGTCCAATTCACTGAGATGTAATTATTTGAAGCATATGGACCCCAGGTGTCTGTCAGAGAAATTGTTCCTATTCCGTAATCAAGGTTAGACCAAGTGTTGGTGTTATTGAGTTGCAATTGAACGCCAAGGTCATCAGGAGACGGTTTACCGCGCACAATGAGCTGGACGTTGTCAAAGTCCATACCAAAATAATTGTTTACGGTCCAATCAAAGTCAACTGTCATTCCGATGGTAACGTTTATTGTATCAGTGGTCCAGGCTTGAAGATCATCTACTGAAAGTGAGTATTCGATTGGATGAAATCCCCAACCGCCTTTACGGGCGTTGAGTGCATATCGGTGACAGACGAAGATGCGTTCCGCTCCGCCAACTTCGACATAAATAGCCATTTCGTCATCGTCATCTGAACCATGAATTCCATCATCATAAAATTGGACATCAAAGAAGAGGGTAGCAGAAGTGACAGCGATGCGATTGAGGTCGATAGTTTGCGTCCACCCTACGTACTCGATGTATGTAGCATTTGAAACCCAACTATATCCAGTAGTATTCGCCCATACATTGACGCCTTTACCCGTTTCACCATATGCTGTTCCATAATTCCATTCAAGACCAACAAGGCCACTACCTGACATACCGCGTTGACTTTCAACCCAATTATCTGGAGAGGTAGTTCCAGATTCAAAATTCCCATTTCGTGTGCTGCCATAAATGTGGGAAATATTATCAAACAAATTATACACTGACGCGCTAAGCTGATACCCGGTCCATCCTTGGGGGATTGTAATTTGTCCCCAAACAGTTTCTCCATAATCTAAATCCGAGACTTGCAGTGACGCGTTGTTCCCCTGTGAGTATTCTTGGGTTGTTAGAACTTGTCCTAGGCCCTCGTACAAATATTCTGTGCCATCCCAACTTGGACCTTCAGGTGGTGGAGGTGGCAGCAGAGGGGCTGAAGCATATTTTCGATTGGTGTAGTCATTATTGCTATTAGCCAAGGAGGGAAGTGATGTTTCTGTTATTGGAGAAACAAGGCTAAGCGTTGAAATTAGAAAAAGCGTGAGGATTGTCAAACTGAAAAGGGTTCGACGATTCATATATATCGACCTCGAGGAAGCGGCTTCTGGAACTCAGCAATCGATTCTTCAATTACGAGGGGGGAATGTTCAGCTGAATCACATGCCACCCTTGATGCTGATTTATAATGCTGGAGTCGTTGCCAAACCGCTACTGTGACCCTTGCAGGACGCCTTAAAAAGGTTTATCTGATTTAAGGACTATTCAAATAACTGTTCGTTGTACTAAATGTCTTTTAAATAGATAGAGTCGAGGGAACAGGACTTTATCTCGATTTGATTAAAAAGGAAGAGTATTTGAGGAAGAACCACGACATCTGAATATTCGGCTTGCTGTTATGAGGCGTTCGATTGTGAAATTGCAAGTGTCCTGTCCAATTTGTAGCACTCAAGGCGAATTGGAAGTGCCTGAAGGCACATGGGACAAGATTCAGGGCAACACCATGACGGGACGGGTTGTAGCAGGAAAAATCTGTGAGCACGATTTCAAGATAGAATTTTCTCGTACAGGGATCGTTTTAGGGTATACCGAAAGTGAACCAGAGGCACCTGAGTTTCGACCTGTGACATTTTCGGTTCAAACCGCAATGAATAATCTGGGTATAGAGGTTTTGTCTGCCTTGTTAACCGCGGGAATAAGTGAACAAACGGTTGTGTTGATAGGGTCGTTGCCTGTAACGGTGGGAATCCGGGATTTTATGGATCGCGTGCTTCCAGAAAGTGTAGATGTTGGGGCTTGTGTATATATGGTCACGAAGGAAGAATATGCTGCGCTTCCTGAGTCGACCAAGCAGCATATGACCATAAATGTCTCAAAGAAGGCAATAACTAATCCGGCCTTTGATGAGGATCAGTTAGCTTGGATGCAAAAGGTGTTAACACGGGCAAACATGGTTACGAACAAGGAAGTAGCCGAATCGCTGATATTAAAGGAGACATCAAAACTACGAACAACGGTGAGTCTTCTTCGGCATCTCGCATCACGTAGAGGCGCTGGATCGGAAGCTAAGAAACAGCAAAATTCTAAATAAAGTGAGTATAGTTTTTTGGAAGGGTTTCAAGGAGAGGACTCAAAAGATCTTAGTTGATTAGAATTGTGTAGCTTCTAATAGGTTAATTTCATCTCAACTAACCCAATCACCCTATGAGTTCCCATTTGTACTGCGATATATATCAATGCAAGCTAACTTGATTTGTGTGTGCGTACGTTCAGGAATGAATTTCGATTGCCATAGAGCATGTAAGCCAGAATAGAGTAAACTCTCTATTTGGGGGTCTAAGAGTAAATTATGACGAGGGGAAAAACGAGTGACTTGTTTGGCAAACTTTTCATCATTAAATAACGCTGTTTCAAGCGGTTCTTTCAAATATTGAACCATTGCTGGTGAAAGAGCGCTCACAGGAGCAGTTTGTTGGCCAATGGAGACATCGTCAATTTGTTTCAATGCTGGGACAACGAGTGGTGGAATTACAATAAGTTTGGTTGTGTCATCTTCCCGTCTTAGACCTGCTAAATATGCAGGGAGATATATTGGTGTTTTCAGGTCTCCTGAGAAGGGGGCGCCAGTTTCTGTGAGATATTTTTCATAGGTGGTGAGTTGTTCTTGGCTGTGTATGATATGTTGCTGAATGAGGTCATCAATCTCGGTGGCAAAATCTTCTAGTTGTTTGATTCGTTCAGAAGTTTCGTGGATTCGGATTTGGCGTTCTTCTTCAAGGGCGTCTAATCGTGAAACTTCATTTTTTTCTCGAATTTGGAAGCTTTTTTGGACTTTGGCTTTTCGTTCCTCGGCTTCCCGATTTAATGCTAAAATACCCCGCTTTGTTTGTTCAATCTGCCGGCGAGTTTCCTTCGCTTGATTTCGTAAATCAACTGCAAAGATGTTGAATTGATCCAGCGTTTGGTTAAGTTGGTCAATAAAGGTGTCAGCCCGTAAATCTTCATTAGGGTTGCTTGAAAGGAATTGGCCTAGCGCTTCTTGTTGTTGACTAAGTTCTTGGTTGATTGGTTCGAGCTGGTTTTTTAGTGGTGCAAGAATTTTATTTTCTTCTCCTTGTTGCCATTTTTCGATTGCGCCTATTTCTTTTTCTTCTTGTTTAGCAAGTTCGGTAAGTGTTTTGTCTATTTCATTTTTGAGGGTGTTTTTACGAGTTTCGTAATGCTCTTCGAGAGTTGTGATTTCTGTATGAATTCGTTCTTGCCATTTTTGGGTGTCGCTTTCAAAATATGAGCGGAACTGATTCCATTGTTCCGCTGCATCTTTATGCGTAGTTATGGCTTCAGCATAAAATTGCTCAGCTTCTTTTTTTGCTTGATTATAGCTTATTCGACTAGGAAGTTGAATGCCGAATTCGTCATCTCCATTGGTAATTCGAGAAAGTGAGCGAATTAGTTGAGAAAGGTCAGCGGGGAGAACATGAATGTCAAATGGTGTGGATCGAGCTGCGGTCCGAACTTCTTCAGTAAGTTTGTTCATAACAGCCAAATATTCTGGAGACGAGTTGACATTGAGAAGCGCTTCGTATCGGCTAGCAGGTGGTACAAATCCTCTTTCTACTTGGGGCTGAAGAAGCCGAAGACCATCAATGAGGAGTATTCGTTTATTTGGACTTTCTACAACCCATATAGGCCAAAGGAGTTTGGTGATAAACTCATAGCATCCTTCTTTAAGGGGCTTTAATTCTGGATCTGCTCGTCTAATATCATCGAGTAGGAGGTGCACCACTGCAAGTTCTATGCGGGAATCGAGGATATACTCTCCATTTATTTCTGGATCATCTATGGTTTTACCTCTAAGCTTCGTTCCATCAAGTGCAAAGGGAAGGGTAAAGAGTGGTTCATTGCCTTCACCGTTCCGTTTGGCTGTGACGATGAGCTCGATATTTTTTGTGAATTTTTGGTAGGGTGATGTATTCCCGTTCCATTCTTTCAAGTTGTCTCCATATTTTTCTGAGAACTGGCGTTTGACCTCTGTCAGAATGATTTTCACGTCTTGGGCGTTATGGGATTTGTCTGCTGCAATTGCAAATAGTAAATCTTCGCTGTGCTCATAATAAAAACTGACATCGCCCATTTGGATTGTTTCAATGCCACCATGTCCGAGTTCTTCTGCAAAGGCACTGAGGGCGCTGTAGAATCCGCTAAAGATGGCTTCATCAACACCACGTTTGCTGAAAGCCTTATGCACGAGAACCTCGCCTGTTCGCATAAGGACGTAAACATCACGAATCATTGAGGTGACAATGTGTTGTGCGGTGAAGCTATATAAGCATGACCGATGGCAGAAATCATGATAAATTCAATATTCGAAGAACATCCGGGTCTGAAACGCTTTAATGATGGCAATGGGCAGGTATTGTGAACTGGGATGTCAAAAGACGAATCATCTAATAGGGGGTTATTTCAACAACTGGCGTATTGGTTCAAGCGCAGAGATTGGCTGTTTTGGGCTGCCTTTATTCCTATTGTCTTCCCTAAAATGCTAATCTTTCACTTCTCAGCATCCCAGTATCTCAACTTTGGATTTCATCCCTATTTTGGCATGAATTTTGAAATCGTTGAAGCCTTTACAGATTTTAGTTACTATTATATGAATTTTGTACGCGCGTTGGTTCAGGGACACTTACCGTATACTGAAACCCTCTATACGATTGAAGGGCTGCAGACCTATATCTATCCGCCATTGTTCGTATACATTCTTGGTGTGTTCTACTACATTCCCTCTGAACTGCTATTTCCTGATATTCAAGTCACTGCCATTATTTTGACTAGGGATCTTGACTTTCTCCGAGTGGGTTTTGCATTCATTGTCTTTGATTTAGCCACTTGCATCATAATGTATGCTGCCGCAAAGCAATTGACAAAAAACCGATTCATTCCAATTGTTGTAATGATAATGTTCGCATTTAATCCAATTTCTTTGTGGTGGGGAAATTATCTATGGCTAAGCACACCAATTCACACCTTCTTTCTGGTTTTAGGATTTTACTTCATGATTCGCGGTAATCTCCGATGGGCCATTGTATGGATTTCAATGGCGACTATGGTGAAACAAACAGCGGCTCTACTGATTCCCTTGATTTGGTTCCTTGAGTATCGTCAAGGATTTAAACAACTTTTCATCTCAATTGGTATTACAGCTTGTGTCGGGATATTGATATCCTTACCCTACCTTATTCTCTATCCTTTGACCTACATTGAATCCATAACTAGAGGTATTGGAGCTTATTGGTTCTATGACGTAATTCCCCAACCTACCCATCCAATTCCTGTTTCAATATTAGCATTTTATTGGCCTGAACCCTTCAAATTCATTATATTCAACTTAGTCTTTCATGGTATTCCATGGATGATCGGTTTGATCTTCTTTTGGATTATCTCTAATCTGATTCCTGAACAACCGCGTTCAGCGTATCTCGAACAACTCCTACTAATTGCTCTTCTTCTCTCCTTAGTAGCTCATATCTTCCTTCCACGGGGAATATACAAATTCTATCTTATTGCGCTTCTTCCATTTCTCATTCTCTTTGGAGCTATTCTTTGTGGTCCTGTTATTCCATTCCGAGATCGAAAAAATCTTATTCAATCTCGTGGAGCGAAACCTATTGCTAACCTTCCCTCAAGGATGGGCAATATCATCAATCGATTTCAAATTCATGCTATGAACATCGTTAACAATATCACCACTTGGTGGTTCGTTTTGGTTGGGTTAGCAAGTATTGGCATTTCTGTTGTTCATCGGTATCATACCCATGTTATTCTGTTAGCATTATTTCTCATACTTCTCATATACGGGTCGTATCAGTATGTGTGGAAACGGAAGATTACGAAGAAAGGAGGTGGGACGAATAGTTCGAATGAGAAATCTGGGACCAATTAACTATTCTTCATCATGAGCTAGATGTGTTCCACAACGTGGGCAATAGGTTTCAAAAGGTTCCAGCAGTTGTTTTCCACATTGGGGACAATACTGGAGGCTTTTCTTAGCGGGATGAACTGTTGAAGGTGGCTGTTCTTCACGACCTTGTAACCCCCAGCAAAAGAGGGGAGGAATAAAGAGGAAAATTAGAAGGGGAAACCCGGGGATAAGAAAAAACAAGATGATCATAAGAGCTGTAAGAAGAATACTGATGACACTAATTAATATCATGCGGTTCATTATTGACAACTCGAATCAAATGTATTTAATCAAAGGTGTTCGGGAAGATCTTCTGCTTGTTCAGAGATTTTTTTAATGATGTATCGGCATTTTCGGATTGCCTCCATTGCACTAAAATCTGCATACTGGATTTCTTCTCGTGCAAGAGGAACCTTTCGTCTGCTTTTCACTTTGTCTTTTACATCTTCTAAGTAGTGGAGGGTCTCACGAATGGCACTTAATGCCTCTGTTGACGCTCCAATAACAAGTTGTGCTAGTTCTTTTGCAGGAGGAATTCCAGAGACTGAAGAAAGTTGGTCTCGAACCTCTATAAAATATAATTTGATTTCGCCTAAGAGGGTACGCAGGTGTTCCGCTGCCTCGAGTACGCCGATTAGCTCATCGTGGATTGTGATTTTTTCGATATTCATGACTTCCATTTCGAATTGGTCAAGGACGATTTCGAGCCTATCTTGCAATTTTAGGGCTTGGTCATGACTCATGATTAACACTACTAATTACGAGGACTTAATCTTCTCTACCTCGATAAGATCAAGTTCTTTGAGGAGATTCAAGAAGCGATCCACTGTATTAATATTTGCAATTTCACCAAACTGGGCTTCGAGAGCGGTGAGGATTTCGTAGAGACTTCGATGACCATCCATGAAGTTAGTAAGTTCGATTAGAACTTCAACAAAGAAAGGTTGGTTCTTTTGCTGTGAGCGAAGCCATTCAGTATCTTCAGGTTTGGTATGGCGTAAAAGTTCTGTGAAGTATAGGGGTCCTTGGAATTTCCGGCGTGGACAAAGGCTCTTTGCTTCACGCTCTTTTTTTCGTAGAATTAATCGTTTGAGAGGGGCATAGCCAATTGATCGTGAAAGTAAATCCTCTACTTGACGAAGTTTTCTCACTTCTTCTTGTCGTTCTTGAGCGAGATCCTCTAACAACATGTCAATGAAGTTATGTAATTCTGAATCATGAGGGCTGAGGACTTTAACACTTTGTAACGCGACACTTTCTCTTCTAGTAATTTGCCGTATGCTTTCCATAGCTTTGCGAAGGATGCGAGCAAGCATTGCGCCTTGTTCAGTTTTTGCTATGGCTTGAATAGCTGCGTGAATATAATTTTGTGTTGTTTGAGTAATTCGTGTGTGCGCGTTGGCATGAACTTGTGTTGCAAGGAACATGGCATCATCGGATTCAGCATAAGCTTGAGTTAGGAGTGTCATAATAACGGCATATCCAACGCGTTGGAGTTGTGTCATGTCTATTTTGTCTAGAGTATCTAAGTTGCTGTGATAAAAGGCATCGGGCCAATGGTTTAGCATGGGGCAGGGTACATTGAATGTGGAATCGATTAGTATGGTGTGGTCGCTTCGCCAGTCAAATTTCTTGATTTCATAGTGAAATGGTTGGTGGCTGCCTTCAGGAGAGATGAGTTTGGGCTCTTTTGCCGCGTCTTTGAGATGGTATTCGAGGAGATCATTAATAAAACTGGGTAAGGAATCAGGTGTTCGATGCAGATTTAATGAACCTCCAACTAAAGCTGGATCAGCTCCTACCATGTCACAGTTTATGGCACTGATTGTTCGTGGGGCTAACTCAGGATGAGCATGTAGATACGAGATAGTGCCAAAAAATTCAGGAACCCACAAAAAACGAATGGTTCTAAGTGGAGCTGGTAGTTTTGCCTGTTTAATGAGAGTAGTGATAACCCGCGCTAATTCCATTAGCAAGGCGCTACCGCTGGCATTATCATTTGCTCCTGGTCTAGGGTGGCAGAGGTGTGCAATAAGTAAAATTTCTTCACGAAGGAATTCGGTTCCTTCAATCACAGCCGTAAGGACACGTTGTTGACCATTATAAAGTTCGGCATCGACTTTAGCGTGAACCAGAACCTCGGGTTCAGTTTCAATTAAATGGCGAAGACGTGATCCAACCTGACCTGAAACCGCAAAAGCAAATCCGACTTTGGATTTTTCCTTTGCATTAGGCCAAATCCCAAGATATGGTACAAGATTTGCGTGCTTAGTTCTGCGTTCCAATGGAGGATAATGAATAGTACCTAAGGCTCCGCGCTTGAATACCGCTTGTTGCTGTACTTCTTGTGCTTTGCCTGAGGTGAGAACAATTTTCCCCTGAACATCAATTCGTCGATAGTCCTTCTCAAATGATCCATCCTCGATATATACAAGTGGGGCAACAATGTCGGTGGATTGGCTATGCGCAACGATGCTTATCGGGGTTTCAGCAAATCGAGCTAGGAGTTCTTGTTTAGGACTAACGAGGTGAAGTTCCCCATCTGCTACTCGCCATCCTAGGGGCGCCGTCCATAGCCAGGTTTGGGTTTTTCCGTCAGCTGGATATACTTCAACTTCAGTACGAATTCCTGGAAATCTATCAACAACTTCTTTGACATAATAAATTGCATCATGGAAACCTGGTGATGCTTGAATGCGATGGAATCGGGTTATCTCTGAAATGTAATTTTTTGCTATGGCTCCAGATAATTCTTCAATGATAATGTCTCGAAACTTTGTATGAAACACAGCTCAAAGTCCTCCTTTGACCGCTGTGCTCTCTAAAACTACAAAAACCTAGCCTTTTCTTATCACGAAAGGTAATCTCTCGTATCATTAATGCTCCAGATTCCACTAAAGAATTTCCCTAATCACCTAAATTATCCGCAACTGCATTTTGAAATCGTGTTGAAGGGACACCATCTTTAAAAGTTATTGAGGTAATTGAGAAAATAAGAAGGTGAGGGTGCTGTCCGCACGCCTACAAGTCTATGACGTCGTTGAAACCGGGGAACTCATGGAGCTCACAATTCCCGGTGAGCTCAAAACCGAACTCAATTCAGGGCGCGTGCTTATTATCGTAGATGACGACGACCGAAAAATTTGGCTTTGGAAAGGGGCGGAGGCGGGCGTTCGAAAAAAATTCATTGCCGCACGTCAGGGTCAAGCTGTCCGCAGTCAACGTGGATTAGTCTACAAAGTATTATCCATTGATGGTGGGGAAGAACCCGATGCATTTCTATCTTTGCTTGGTGTAAAACCAAGAACTCCTGCACCCAAGAAGGAAGTCGCCGTACAGGTTGATTTACCCGACAAAACGATTGAAATCACCCCTGATGAACCTCCGGCAAAGTCAGTTGCGCCTACACCAAAACCAAAGAAACACGAGCCAGTAAAAGCTCCCAAACCAGAACCAAAACCAGTTACAATGCCAGTTGCATCAACACAGCTTGGTACTGAATACAACGGAGCTGAACAAGAATGGCCCCAACGATCAACAATCACCAGTACTGTACCCGCTCCAGCCCAAGATGACATTGTTGGTCGTGTTGCGAACACCACGCCCCCACCAGGATACAGCAGGGAACTTGTCATTATTGGTCAAGAAGTATTCACAAGTGTCGACCGGACAGTTACATTTCTTGGTAAAACACAGACGACTTCTCAACTTGAGCGTACCCGAACTTTACCCGATGGACCATTCTTTGGTGGTAGCTATACCCCCCGCATTTTAGTTGAAGGTGGTCGAGTATTGGCCACAGAATTTCTAAAGAAAAGTGAAGATGATTCTCATGGTCTTCGCGATGCAACTGCCGATGCAGATGTAAGTGAATTAATTGATATCTTCCGTATAACTACTGATGCTGCAGACTTAAAATCGGAGAAGACAAAGAAAAAGAAGGGCAAGAAAAAAAAGTCAAAGTAAAAACGTTCACAAATAATATTCAGTTTTTTACTCATTTTTACAGATTTCTTTTTTTGGACACCTCTCCAGACGATTGCAAAAGAAATTAAGGATGCAATGATTAGCTGTCACCAAGTATATTTGGTGCTGATCACCATGTCATCGAATTGTAGCCGATGTGGAGCAAAATTAAAAAGATCCATAAAATTCTGTTCTGTCTGTGGTACTCCTGTAGCTGGAGCTGATACTGCAAGTGGTTCGCAAACCACAAACGATGTTCTCAAGTGCAGCAACTGCAACAAAATCCTCAAAGAAGGTAGCAAGTTCTGCACAAAATGTGGTGCCGCTGTTGAACAGGTGCCCAAACCCCCTTCATCTCCTGTAACAAATATCTGTCCTAATTGTGGTTATAGCAAAAACCCTGAATCTTCCAATTATTGTATCAATTGTGGACAAGCCTTATCCTCGACAGCTCCACAACCCAAACAAACCAAAATTGAAGAGCCTATCACGGAAACAGTTTCAACAACAATGACCTGTTCGTCATGCGGACGTGAAACAAAACCTAATTCAAAATTTTGCATAAATTGTGGGACTCCGCTCTCTGCTATAACTAAACCCGAAGAACCATCAGAGGGCCTAACTAGCGCACCAATCACGACTACCGATCCTAAATCCACTATTGAACCCCTAGTGGTACCAACAAAGGTGCTCGCTAGCTTAATGGCACGAGGACGACAACTGGCTCTAGAAGAGGAGTATGCTAAAAATGGCGTCGAATCCGACGAGCTCTTCGAGGAACTAAGTCAAGCTGCTGCTGATAGTGATTTTGAATTGGAAGAACTCATCGATACCAACATCAATGAACGCAGCGAACTAGATAGGTTAGAAACTTTGCATAAAAAGGGAGAAGTCAGCAAACGTGTCTATGATCGGCTTGTCAAAGAATACGAGGAAAAACTGAACCGTATGGATGAAAAAATCAAAGAAGGTGTTGTTCAACTATATGGTTACAAAGCTCAAATTCAACTCGATTACACTCGAGCAAAAGAGGAACTTGAAACTATTAACGCCCGTCTCCTAATAGGGGACGATGAAACAGAAGTTACAGAGAAGAAAAACAAACTTTCTGAAAAAGCCACTCGGCTCAAATATGCTCTTATCGCATGTGACCATATTTTGAAAAAAGAATTTAATATGCGGAATGGTCCTCTTACGAGGTTTGAAGTCACCGAGACAACTATTGCTGACTCTAAAGTCATTTCTAATGAGCCAGAAGAAATTGAAGTCATCGAATCTAAAGAAGAGTCTGAAGAATCTGAATCCACTCCTTCTACTCTACCCCGCTCGTTACAAGATACCGAAGCAGGTAAAATCTGTCCTAATTGTGGTCGAGTGACAGCACCAGAAGCAAAATTCTGTATTTACTGTGCTGCACAGCTTTAAACAAAATTAATTATTAAGATTGAATGCGAAGGGTATCGAGTTCTGCAAAGAATGCATCAGTCATTCGAGCACGATATTCAAATCCGCCAAGCCCAGATGCCAGCATTTTTGGTCGAACATCTTTAATTAATTCTTCCCGTGATCGAATTTGGACATCAGAGATTTCTTTGGTATCCTTTGCTCCAATTTTTCCACCCACAACATGGGCTAAAAACACATAGGAAACCCAAGGAACATTTGGAAGATTTCCACATTTTAATAATACATGGGCTTCCAAAACGAAACGATCAATTTTAATTAAAAATCCGGTCTCTTCTAGTGATTCTCGTTGTGCGGCTTCCAGTAAAGTTTCTGAGCCTTGTACTCCCCCAGAGGGTGCTCGTACGATTCCAGTGTTTGCATAAGCATGCTTCTCTATAACAACATATTTTCCCTTGTATTGAATAAAAATGGTAACATCGTGTCTACGCCCTTGTTCCGTGGACCGATTGACGAGGGCAAATTCTTCGGGAAGCATTTCAACCTCAAAATCAACACGTCTTGGAGTTCCGAACTTTTGATGCAATGACGCAAGTTCAAAAGCAAAATCATCATGGGCCACTTACTATAACCTCACAGAGCACAAAGGAGGTTTTACCTAAAAGGCTAGTGGAAATCCTATCAACACTTCTACTAATTAAATAAGTAAAAGTAATGGGGAAGGACGGGCCTGGCAACCCGTCTCTTCGACCTTACGCCATCTTCTCAGTCGATTCCCCGGAGGCTTTGGGCTTTTCTTCTGGTTTCTTGGATCTTAGCTGCAATTCAACTATTCCATTACGAAATTGAAGCGTATTAAGTGTAACCGGGATAGGAAGTTCTAGTTCCCGGAAAATTCTCCCCTGTACCCATAACTGCAGATTCTGTCCATTTACATCTACTTGGATATCGTATTCGCTTGTTGCTGGAGTATCAAAAATTACTGTATAACCATCTGAAGTATCGATGATATCAATTAGATAATTGTCAGCATCACGTTTGAATTCAGGTTGTGGGCCTGGGAAAGGGCGATCCGGTGTTAACGGATCGGGAATCGGCGAGGGGCGTCGTTCTCGGGGTTGAGGTGGAAATTGAAATGGAATACGTTGATTGTGAATCTGCTCTTCTAGCTCTTTGCGAGCTTCTGGAGGAAGATTACCCCATTCTTGCGTGTGCATTTTACCATCAGGTCCAATGTAGGTTGTTCGACCATAAACAAATGGTCCGAATTGCTTAGTTCGAATACCCTCACGGTCCTCGATATGGGGGAATTGTGAGGTTTCTGATTGTGTCAGTTCGTTAAACATTCGGCGAATCGCCTGCATTTGGCGTTTAAAGAGTTCATTAACATTATCGTCTTCATCAAAGAAACTCATGGGACTTTACCTCCTTGTTTGCTCTCTCTGATTTACTCACATATTGTGACTAACAAAATGTGTGTAATACTCGCTTTTAAAGGTTTCTACAGAACCGTAACACTAAATACTCGCAAAATGTCACTAACATCTAGTGAGTTACCCACATCACGAGGTTAAATCCCATGTCGCACGATAATTCTCAAGATGAATACATACATCTGTTTTGGCTACTTGGAAATCCTACACGGTTTGAAATTCTCCGACGCTTGTCTCAAGAACCCATGTTTTTAGGTCAGCTCAGCCGCGAGCTCGCTGTACATCAACAGGCTATTCTCAGGCACCTACAAGAATTAATTGAAAAAGGATTCTTAGAAACGTATGAGGATGAAAGCATCCGAGGACCGCCACGGAAATACTACCGTTTGGCAAAGACTGTGCGAGTTTCCGTTCAAATCACTCCTCAAGGAATACGGATCGTTCGTGTTGTACCAAGTATGCGACAACCTCGTACCATCGAAGGCATCATTCAGCGAAGCTATCCCGAACTTCATCAATTGGTGTCAATGGTTCAACGTCTACGAAGTATCCCAAATGAATTGGATCGCAAACGGGCAGCAATAGATCTTATTCAGCAACTAGAAGCCAAAGCAAACGAAGCCCAAGAGGTAAGCAAGTTTTTAGATTCTGTGATTTCTTCTCTCCAGAAAGAATACCTCTGATGCCTAATTAGCATCCTTTGCACGGCTATTTGGATGCAATTGTTCATCCAATCACCGAATAATCATAGGGAAAATCCAACTATTCTTTTATAGCAAGAATTGGAAAAACCAACTCTTGAACACGTTTTACGCTTTTTGAGACGATGCTTCCGATATACTCTTTATCCCTTTGAGAAAGTGTTGGAACTTTTTTATCATGGAGATGTGTAGGAGCGTCCAATTGAGTGATCTGATTGAATCGTGTTCTCCAATCTTTGGGAAGCTTATCTTGAACTTCTACTCCGATAATCTGAGCTAGAATAATCGTCCAACAACGGGGTACAGATAGATAGGAGTATCCTCCACCACCTACAGCGACTAATTGACCATTCGAATATTTATGTGCGAGTTCATGGACACGATGACTGATATGACTAAAAGCTTGAGTTGTAAGGATGAGATTACCTAGCTGATCCTGGAAATGCGCATCAACCCCGGCTTGCATTACAATAACTTCCGGTTCATAGGCTTTAATGATAGGAGGAACAATAGCTTCGAAAGCTTGCAAATATTGTTCATCTTGCGTATATGGAGGAAGGGGAAGATTTACTGTATATCCCCGTCCAGGTCCTTCTCCAATCTCATGAGGATAACCTGTTCCAGGAAACAGAGTTCGCCCTGTCTGATGAATCGAAAGTGTGAGAACTTCTTGGTCTGCAATGAATTGCTCTTCAACACCATCGCCATGATGAACATCAATATCAAGATACATGATGCGCTTTTTGTTGTATCTGCGTTTCAGATAATGGCATGCAATGGCTACATCATTGAATATACAAAATCCAGACGCACGCTCTGCGTGAGCATGATGAAGCCCACCACCAGGATTCCAAGAATGATCCGATATTCCTTGTATCACACTATCAACAGCAGCAATGGTACCTCCAACCTTCAATCGGGCAATATCATATGCCCCAGGAAATGCAACGGTGTCTCCCTTGTCGAGTGTAGCGTATCCATTTTGATGACTTAGCCGGCGAATTTCTTCGATATATTTCTGGGTGTGCACCAATTGGAGATGCTCATCAGTGGCAGGTTTAAAATCAGGTTCACTCACTCCTTCACTCGATAACAATCCTAATGCCTTACTTAACTCGTAATGAAGTAAAATTCGGTCCTCATGCAATGGATGGTGTGGTCCAAAATCATACTTCATGAAGCGTTCATCGTAGAATACTGCAACTGCATTAGTCACTGTTTCACACCTTGCATTTTGGAACTACTATAATTCAGGGTTCTTATCCTAAAGTAGTTGCGAAAAATCCAATAAAATACAAAGATGGATCGAAGAACTGGAAGAGTATAAAAATTCGCTTTCAGGTAATTGAACTGAAAGGTGTGGCAACCGCTCGCAGAGTGGTTGTCGCAAAGGGCTTGCCATGTGGTGTAAACTCTGGCTACACANNACTGAAGCAGTAGTCCAAACACCTGCTACCGAACCGCAGACTCCAATTTTTAAGGTAATCGTTGCTGGTGAAGGAGGAGTGGGGAAGACCAGCATCATCCAACGCTATGTTTATGATTACAGTACCACGCCAATTATGACCGTTGGCTCAGAATTTGCTTATCAAGAATTAGAGTTTAACGCGCAAAAAGTTGGTTTATCGATTTGGGATTTCGGCGGTGAAGAACGATTCCGCGACTTGATGCCTATCTTCTGTCTTGGAGCACATGGTGCTATAGTAGTCTTTGATTTAAGCCGATTTTCTACATTCCTTCAACTAGAATTTTGGATGAATATTATCCATAATAGCACAAATAAAATCCCTATAATCCTTGTAGGGGCGAAAGCCGATTTAGAAGGGGGTCCTTCCGAAACGGATATCCGTCGCTTCTGTTTGAGCAATGGCATTTGTGCTTATATGCCAGTCTCTGCTCGGTCAGGTGAAAATGTTACTCAGCTCTTCGAGTTTCTCGCTAAGAAAATGCTACAAGCCACAGATGAAGGCCATCTGAAACCAGCTTATTCACTGAAAGCTTAAACTCTAGGCTACCTTTTTTTGAAGCTCCTATTCTTTTATAGGAAGCCTTTCAATGGAACGACATAATCCCTGAAGTCAAACTCCCGGTGTGCTTTCATGTATTGTGGTAAACGTGTCTGTGTCGTCATTCCTGCTTGGAATGAAGAAGAACCTATCGCTTTTACTGTCAAAGATTTCATGACCCCCGAAGTCGATGATGTCATTGTTATTGACAACAACTCTACTGATAACACCGCAAACGTAGCAAAGGCCGCTGGCGCCACGGTGGTTACAGAACCAATACAAGGATATGGAGCTGCCATATGTCGTGGACTACAAGAAGCATTAGATCGGGGCTATGATCTCATAATTATAACTGAGGCAGATCAAACTTTTCGTGGAGTTGATGTTTCTCGACTTTTGGAAGAGGTTCGCAGTCATCACTTTGTTGTAGGGACTAGAACTACGACGCCGTATTTGGAGAAAGGAGCGAACATGGGTCTTTTCCTAGTAGTTGGCAACATAGCCGTGGCGAAGCTCCTTGGTTTACTTCATGGATATCCACCTTTGACTGATGTCGGGTGTACTCTGCGTGTGATTCGACGTGAAATGCTGGAAGCCATTCTTCCGGATTTAGATGCTGAAGGAGCCTCATTTTCTCCGCAAATGATTGTCAAAGTGCTCGAATATGGCGGAAAGATAAAAGAAATCCCTGTTTTCTATCTGACTCGGGTTGGAGCTGCAAAAATAACAACTTCAAAGGGAAAAGCCTTCCGAAATGGCCTGCAAATGATCAAAGTCATATTAAACCTATAAAATCGAGTCCCTATCTATGCTCAGAAGTTTTTCTGCCTTAACTATATCCTCCGGATATGTCACGTTCAAATAGTGGCCACCTAGGTAATAACCATAGATGTCATAACCTAATTCAAGAATAGTATTGAGGGTATCAGTGATTTCGATTTCATTTTTCTTTGACCGGGGTGTGCGTCTTATAGCTTCGAATACGACGTCATCAAAGATATACGATCCACAACCAAGAATATTGCTTGTCAGCCTAGTGGGTTTCTCAACAAGATGTTGGATGATTTGGGTTGTTGGGTCGATTTCAACAGAGTAATTTTTCCGGATGAGGTTTTCATTGTCTACACGCATAATTCCTATTGACGCTGCACACCCAGTTTTTTCGAAGGATTGGATGAAGCCTTTATGGTCTGAGTCCAAATACAGTTCATCTCCTAGATATACAGCGAAAGGCGTGCCCACAATACCTTCGGTAAGTCCCACAGCATGTCCAATCCCTTCTGGTTTGGGCTGCTCGACATATTCTATTGAAACCCCGAGTTCACTCCCATCGTGAAAATACTTCTTTACTGCTTTTGATTCCGGCTTTACTACTATGATAATTTTTGAAATTCCAGCATCTTTGCATCTATCAATCACATGGGCTAAAATCGGGCGTCCGAAAACCTGGATCATGGGTTTCGGTACTTTTTCCGAATAAGGACGGATACGTTTTCCTTCACCCGCAGCGGGGATGACAGCATATTTTGGGGGCATACCAGACTGCACACGTGTTATTGGGTTAATAAAGCTTATCTGTTTTAACGAAAGATTCCAATATTCCTCGATATTAATTTCTTGATACCAATAGCATTTTTAGGTTTAAAACAAGAGGTGGTGCAATTTTATCAACTTCAATAGCTGGTTGCAATGCGAGCCCGAACCTATTACATCGTTGCTATAATTAGTTTGATACTTATCATTCTCTGGCTGCAAATAGCATTATGGCCTATTGGAGGAATATGGGCAATTATCACAATACTTTCTAATCCTACGAATGTAATGGTTTGGCTTCTTCCCGCCTTTGCACTTTTCGGGGCTGCATATGTTCTTCGGGCGATCCGTTGGTGGGTACTTTTACGTCCGTTCAATACCAAAGGTAATCCCGCAAATCAATTCCCAATGCTAGTTGGGGGGATTTTCCTCACCTATGTCGCCCCTTTGCGTGCAGGTGATATTGCTACTCCTTATTGGCTTCGTGAAAAACAGAGTACTCGATTTACTGCTGGCCTCGCCTCAATTGTTTGGGCTCGGGTTCTAGATTTCGCAGCATTAATTCTAATTATTATTGTGTTCGGCTTTCTAATTTTTGGAGCAGTAACAGGTCAAATATTTACCTACCTCCTTTCTGGAACTTTTGTTGCTGTAGCCTTCGTAGCGTTCTTCATTCTTATCCGAAATGATCGTTTTGTTGGACTAATGTCACGAATCGCTGGGCGATTATTTAGACCCTCAGAACGGCTCAAAGAAGAAGTTCCTTCCTTCGTGGAAAACTTTGCCATTGATTTACGAACAGATATCAGTAGTTGGAACTCAGGATGGGCTTTCCTTTTGAGTGTCCCAATATGGATGCTTGAAACTGTAAAATTAACATTTATTGCTCTCATATTTGGTGAAATTGTCACGATACCTCAATCTATGTTTGTCCTCGGTATTAGCTACATGACTGGTCACATCTTGGCAATTCTACTTCCCGCAGGGATTAGTATTTTCATAACACAGACACTAACTATCACTACCTTGTTAGGAGTATGGACTGCAGCTGCAGCCAGTATTGCCCTTTTGGATGCAATGGTCTATATTATTGGTCTCACTATTCTTGGTGCACCATCTTTGGCAACCATGGGACGGGGTTACCGCGAACTCCAAGAAGCTGAACACTCTGAGAAACCTGAAACAATGGAAGATTGATAGACCGAAAAGTTAAAGCTGATTCAGCTCACCCAGAGCTTGACTGGGCATTTTAGGTGATTACCGTGAAAAAGATAGACCCTAGCAAACTTCCTCTCGCTGTTGTTAAAACCACACCGGAAACCTATTTTGACGATGTGGCCCGACTATTTCGGCTTGCTAAATTCGATCAAATTTTTGATCCAAGGGTTCCTACGGTGATGAAGCTTAACATCTCTTGGCAGGAATACTTCCCCTCATGTTCCACACAACCTTACCAACTCGATGCGACGCTTCGTGAATTGTCTAAACGAAACTTCACTGATGTACTCGCTTTGGAAAATATGACCGTGGTCACTGATGCCCGTACAGGAATGTACAAGAATCGCTATGTTCCATTGCTCGAAAAACATGATGTGCCATGGACTATCCTCATTGACGAGGAATGGGTAGAAGTGAATCCTTCCAAACCTATGGTTTTTGGACAAGAAGACATGCTGATGCCAAAACCCATCATTGATGCCCAAATAATTCATCTACCCACTTTCAAGTGTCATGGACATAGCACAATCACTTGTTCGATGAAAAACGCCTTTGGCTTTCTCCGCACAGTTCGCCATCATTACCATCTAAAAATCCATGAAATTCTCGTCGACTTGCTACGAATCCAACAAGAATTCTGTGGCCCACTATTTGCGTTTGCTGATAGCACCATTGCCATGGATGGAGCAGGTCCACGAACTGGGCACCCCTATGTACAAAACTATATCGCCGCAAGTGGAGACCTCGTAGCTCTGGATGCACTCTGTGCTCAAATGATCGGATATGATCCTATGGAAATCGGTCACGTACGTATAGCCCATGAACAGGGCCTTGGAAATGGCGATCTTTGTACAAAAGAAATCGTAGGCGATGAAGTCAATGGCGTCTGCTTTGAGTATGAAACAAAACTCGATCCAGTTATTCGATTCGATCGATTCTTTCGCAGCAGCTTCTTAGAGCCCTTCATGATGCGATCTGCTTTCTTCAATGTCAACGTAAAAATTAGCCACTATCTTCGCGATATATGGCTCAAAACCCGTGGCAAAAAACACATCGATCGGATTATGAAAACTGAATGGGGTAGGATGTTCCGACGGTATCTCTAAATTCGCTTCACAATAGTCTATAGTATTTACTGCCAATGAATTGGTTATCATAAGGCTTATACGCGGTAAAGATGCAGAAGCCTTACACCGCTCTTTTCTCCATTTAACGGGGCGTACCTTCCTTGACAGCAGAACATTCTGAGCCACAATCAGAGATATCTACCTGGATACGGGTACGCAATGCATTAAATCTCACTGATTTCCCCAAGCTTTTCCGAGAAAGTGAATTCTGGGCAGGCATCATTGTCCGCACAGCAACTCTTGTTGGCTTTATAATGTTCCTCAATATTGCTGGCGATATAACGGATATGAACGAGCTAGTGTTTAAGGGCATGGTAAACTTACTCCAAGGCATCAACCCATATGGAAAAACATACCTCTTACACACTTTTGCTGGACCTTTCACCCAAGAATATTTCAATTACCCCCCTTTTGCAATCATCTTCCATCTCCCTACAGTTCTTTGGCTAGGGCCTCAGAGTATTGGCAAAATGGATTTTATGCCTGCATTCTTTCTCATACATTGGTTGTTTGATTTCGTCACCTACTATAGATTGTGGCAAAGAGATCACCGAATCATTTCAAAAGTCATCTGGATCAATCCTTTCTTCGTGTTCGTCGACATCATTACATTCATCTCACTTCCTTTATTGCTGCTTACGCTTACCCTACTGAACTTGGATAAGCCCATTCGCAACGGTATTTATGCCATGCTACTTACAACCACATATCAAATGGGAGTAATTTTCATTCCTTTTCTTCTCGTTTATCATTGGCGACGCAATCAACTCCCCCTCAACCTCTTTGGTATGATACCGGTAATAATTGTTGTTTTACTATTTTTCTTCTGGAATCCCATCTTTTTTAGTCAAGACCTCCTAATTCAACAAATTGGGCGACCACCCGTCAACTGGCAAGATAGTAACAATCTTAGTCCATATTACAATCGATACTACCCCCTCGCCTTTCTTTTCATGGGATCTATCCCGGCATGGGCTTTCAACATCAGTATACTTTTCGGTCTTCCCCCAACTGTTGCCCCAAAAATCACGCCATTAATGATGTTAATAGTAGCTGTGCTTGGAATATTCGGACTAGGATATTTTATCAAATATCCCCGTAAAGCCTTGGCTATCTTTATCCCTGGTATTCTCCTTGCCCTATTCATTGCCAGTACATCTGAAGGACTCGCCCATTACTGGGTTTTATGCCTAACATTACCATTTCTATTCTATACTCAACGTGATAGTTTTTATCCTCCTAAAAACTCGGGCGAAATAACCAATAGAAAAACAGAAACTAATTCAAATAAGGAGGCAACGTCTTGAGTAGATCATCCAACGAGACTGAATCTCCTTTGCCAGCAGATCCTGATGTCAAACCCAAATTATCTACTCGGATAAGTGAATACATAACCGATAGCATCCTGCTCTACGGCAAATGGTGGAAAGAAATTAGTCTTGGAATTTTCATTCGACTTCTGACCCTAGCTACAATCCTCTATATTGCTAGTGTCAATCCCACATTCCCTGACATCAATGATATGAATGAACTCCTCACAAATGGTTTGAATTACATGTTTTTAGGGTTAAATCCGTATAACCGCGATTATTGGCTATCTGCCCTATCTGCAGGGCCCTGTGATACATATTATCAAAACTTCATTAATTACGGTCCTGGAAATTTACTCGTTCATATTCCGGCTATGGTATATCCGTTTTCCTTTGACTTTGCAGGTTGCATGGATTTCCAGCCAAGTTTCATGATTTTACATGTATTTTTTGATTTCCTACTTTTCGATCGAATGCTGCGTAATGGCAATCGATCAGCTGCGATATTCATCTGGATTAATCCTGTGATGGTCACGTTAAACTTTGTAACTCACATGAGCGTCGTAATCTTCTTTCTATGGATGGGGTATGAATATTGGAAAGACCCCTTCTGGTCCATTTTCTGGCTAGGAATTGGAGCCATCACCTACCAATATATCGGACTAATTCTGGTCTTTGCGATTGCATATCATTTTCGAAGCTACCGTAAATGGATTCTGGGAGTATTGCCTTCTGTGATTATTTTTGCGTTTTTCCAATTATGGGTGTCCTTCGAAGCTATCATATATGGTAATCCTGCTCGACACTTAGCAATGATCCATGATTTACTGCTCGTTCAATTCAATCGACCTTATGAAATTTGGCCTCTCCATATTCAATCATGGTGGAGTTGGACCGGTTCCATTCCTGCAATAATCTTCAATGTTTATTGGATTGTGGCAAATAACATCTGGGCAAGCATGGGGCTTTTAACCATTGATCCGATTTTTTGGGCGGATATTGGTGATCCCCTTCAAATTGTAACACGGAGTATATTAGCACCAGATGGCATTCGAATCAGTACGGTATTCAGTATAATTGCACTGATTGTTTCCGTTTATCTTTTAGTGAAATTATTGTTGCAACCCGATTTTGGCAAGAGTATTTTGTATAGTGTCATAAGCATATTATTATTCCTGCTTGGCGCGCCAGCTGGCATTTGGCATCACAACTTCATCGTTATCATTCCTGTCTTCTTCCTTTTCCTATATACTAGGGAATTACCTTGGCTGCGTAGAAAGCTGGGGCTTCGGGACCGTGAACTCAAAGGATAGACAGGGGAAGATATCAAAGGGTTTAAATTCGAGAGTTGACCTAAATCACATTAGGCTTGCAGGCTACCAAGCGAGGGTAGGATGTACATCTATGCCAAGTGAGCTTAAGCGAATTGAAGCAGCACGGGAGCTTCTCAAGCTCTTCCACACTCGGAAGCGCATTGAAACCATCATGGAGAAGCATACTTCCCCCCCAGGGGAGTGTCCATTTTACGACAAGTCCGTACTCAGCCACTGCTCCCTCGAACCCCACGCCGCCCATTTACAAGACTGCCGGGGCCGTACCTTTCTGGATGGCATGCTCTGTGAGACCATAGCCGATCTTCCCTTTGATCGCCGCGCAAATATCACCTTTTCGAATGCCCTCGAAGCTCTTCGTGTCGCGCAAAACCAAGACCCACGGACGCTTAGTGCGTTTCTTAGTGCGTTCACTGATGGATACTGGGAACTCCTCGCCGAAGGCGGACTCAGCGAACACGAAGAACTCACCAAAAGTATCCTTGAATTAGAAGCCCTACTAGCTGAGTATTTTGCTGATCGCCGCTTTGATCTCCGCGGTCAGATAAAAGGAGTAGTCAACGAATTGACCACCGAATTCCGCCGACACCTCCAACCTGCCATTAAATGTACCTAAAATAAGCTTCATTAATTTTGTAGCGGGTTTCCGGCGGATATTTTAATACTCAAGTTGGTTATTAGTGGAAGGGAATATCGATGATTAGTATTAAATTCCTTAATCAAAAAAGTAGACTCGCTTCCTTTTTGTTGTGTATCCTGCTGTTCTCAATTGTTGGTTCAATGACTGGGTTAAACGGCTTTGGAGACGGTATGCACAAAAAGACTTTGAATTTTGGCTACGGCATTCCTCAGACTACTCAAGCAATTACTCCTCCAACGTTGCCTATTTCCTCAAGAGGTCTCAGGGTTACTGGAGCTGTGGCGATCCTTGAAGATGCAGATCCTTGGGGTTACAATGATGTGGAGACCATCCTCCTTACTTATCCGAATATGGTCGTAGATACCATTCCTTCGGCCTCCTTTGGAACCTCGCTAGGGAAGTATCAGAAGGTCATCATCTCATCGAACCAAAATGCTGCTTTCTATACGGCTGTTGAGTCAAATAGAACTTGGTTAGAAAATTATGTGAGTGGTGGTGGCACATTAGAAATTCATGCGGCTAGGCAATATGCCCTTGGTGATTGGATTCTTCCAGGGGGCTTTGGTCATATTGTAAATGGAACTAATAATGTTGATATCGCGGATTCGGGTCATTATCTCCTTCATAATCCCTTGACAATCACCGAGGTTGAGCTTGAAGGTTGGAATGACGCTGCACATGGGTACTTCAATAACACTAGTGGCAATTCAATAATACTTACTGATGGTGCGGGTGAACCGGTCTTGATTGAAGCCCGTTTTGGGTTGGGATATATTATCGCTACAACTCAACCCGTCGAATGGGGTTATGGATTGGCTCTCAGTAATTTTCTCGAGAACGTAGTCTGGTACATTCCCACACTTGAAAGCCCCACTGATGGCGCACTCACAGGCCCTGTAGCCATTTTACAAAATTTAAATCCGTGGGCCTACAATGCGAGCCAACAAATCCTTACCAATCTGAGTATCAGTTATGATATCATACCTTCTGCAAACTTCGGAACAACTGATCTCTCATCCTATCAGAAGGTAATCATCGCCTCAGTCCAAAGTTTTGCCTTCTATACTGCTCTAGCTAATAACCGAACATGGCTGGAAAACTATGTCAATAATGGTGGTATCCTAGAGGTTCATGCAGCAACGCAGGGTTGGAACTGGGTTCTCCCTGGTGGTGCTGGTTTTACGTGGAACATGACAGATAATATTAACATTCTTGAACCCTTACACCCAACACTTCATCTTCCTTATCGGATTTGGGAGCCAGAACTAGAGTACTGGTTTTGGTCCACCCATGGGTATTTCAATGATACAACTGGTGCAACACTAATCCTGGATGATGGCAGCGAAGCCGTATTTTTCGAGAATGTCACTGGTGATGGGCTCATCATTGCAACTGGGCAAACAGTCGAATGGGCATGGGCCCACAATTATAGCATGTTCCTCGAAAACCTCATTCGCTATGTTCCACAACCTCCCAGTGTGACAGTGACTTATCCTAACGGGGGTGAAACCCTGAGCGCCACGATTACAATCACCTGGGATGCGTTCGATCCGAATGACGACACTTTGACCTTCGACCTTGACTACTGGAATGGTACCAGCTGGGTATCACTAGCTATAGGATATTCAACCACAAGCTATCTTTGGGACACTACTACTGTGCCTAATGGCGCAGATTACCGAGTACGAGTAACCGTTGATGATGGCACTTGGACCACCACAGATGAATCAGATGCTGTATTCGCCATTCAGAATATCATTTCGCTACCACCACTTCCCTGGTGGTGGTGGATCGTCGGATTAGCTGTGATTATCATCATCGTCATCATCCTTATCTGCTTGTTGATGAGACGTCGCGGAGCTTCGAGTGGAAAATAGATCACATTGTGGAGGAATTCTCCTCCACGCTCCCTTTCTTTTTTTGGAATCAATCTCTTTGTTTTTCTATTCCCTCAAAACTTCAAGAATCAAAAAAATTGATGCTTGATGTGTTTTTGTTCTAGTTAACTTATAGATGTATAACCTATTTTTTTAGTATAAACAGAAATTAAATTATTAATTGTCTATTTGTTCTATTTTTCATATATATATTAGCAAAATATATTAAAAGGAAACAAAATTTCGTTTTTCACTTTCCCCTAAATTTGGAGAATTCTGTTATGAGAAATTTTAGGCTCATTTCAGTAGTGTTACTAGCATGTCTGTTATTTCCAATGTTCATTGCGCCTGTAAGTTTTCTGCCAACTCTAACGGCGAACGTGGAATTTTCAGAACCTGAAACGGGTCCACACTTTTTTGCAGAACCCTTGGCTATGACGATTCCACCAGATTTGGTTCGTATCGCCATTTACAATGAACCGAATATGACTCGTCCTGCTTACGATACCACTGGAGCAAGCGTGCTTTCTAACTCTTCGAGTCAGATTGAAGCGATTCTTCAGGCCGCAGGCTATCAAACGACTATTCTTGACACCCAAGATATCTTAGATCATGCACTTATGACCGCACATTTTGATGTGTTTGTGATTCCCGATAACTTACCGCGCGAGAGCATAATCAATTATGTATATGAGTTTTGGTTAGGCGGCGGTGCCCTACTCGGGTTCGACAGTTTTGCTGTCTATTCCTCTTATATGGGCATCTTACCCCCTGAATCCGCAGGAAGTGATGGCAACGGAGTTTACTGGAACTACAACGGTGATTTTGCCAATGTTTCATCGCGACACCCTGTTTCAAAGGGCTATGCGGTTGGAGACACGTATACCCTTCCTGCGTATGGCTATGCCGCATGGGATTGGCCTGCCTTAATGGGTACGTCAATTGCTACGCAACTAACAAAAGTTGCTCATGATGGACTCATAGAAGACGAAGTCACAGTTCTTGCATTTGATCCAACCACTCAAGGTGGTCGAGTTGTATCCTTTTGGTGGGATGGTGTCACAGAACCTCTTCCAGGCATTCACCAGATGATTCAAGACGCTGCTCTATGGCTCTGTCCACGACCTAAAGGGCGAATTGCCTTTGATCTGTCTCATCTACCTCGGCGATCAATCGATCTATGGGATGGTCCTTATTCCCTATGGCCAGATTCGTATAAAGAGATGCGTGATGAATGGGTCAGTCATGGCTTCTTAGTAGACAAGCTCTATCCCGCTGCCAGTGGAGATAACTTCACAATGGCCCGGCTGGCACCTTATGATCTCTTGGTGGTCAATGTCCCAGATTATAACTATACATCCGGAGATAGAACAGCATTTCAGACTTGGGCTAACGGTGGTGGATCAGTCCTTGCTTTCGGAGACTGGCCCGATCCCGTTTGGTTCAAGAAACAAAATTACCAAACCAGTATGCTTCTCAGTCCCTTCGGGTTAACAATGAACGACACGGCAGGGAATATGATTACATATACTTCCTCTACGTTCTCAAAGCATCCCATCACTGAAGGCTGTAGCTCTTTCTACTTCAATGCATTAGGTTATATCAACGTCAGTGGTCCAGCCACAGGTGTTTGGTTTGATGGACCCAATATTGCAGTCGCAGCAAGCACTTATGGAAGTGGTCGCGCAGTTCTTGTAGCCGATATGAATTGGGTACAAGATGGCGCTAATATTGCTACTGCGAATAATCGGCAGTCGATTCTGAATATGGCTAACTGGTTATCCTCATCACATGCAAACGTACTGATTTATACAGATGAAGTCTTCAGCCCCAACTATTACAAGACCCCAGTTGCTCTAGCTCTCAACGACCTTGGAGTAAAGTTCTATTTAACAGGTCCATATAGTTCACCACGGTTCGATTACTTCAACCTCTCCCTCCACATGTACTCGTGGGATCTCGTCATTGTTGATAATGTTAATTGGGGTGGACTCGATGCATACTACGATGACATTGTAGAATACCTAGATGCTGGGGGCTCACTTATCCTAACAACGTGGACAGTGACAGCTGATCCAACACATTCCCTATGGAACCGTCTTGGTGTTGCCCTTGAAAGTGCTGTTTCAGGGGATCCACCGGTGTTCATTTGGGATTCCGCTCATCATATCTTCTCAATGCCCCACAACTTTGCTATCTCTAACCTCAATACAACTTTCACTTATACCACCGATGGTGGAAAATACTCCGTATTCTCCAATGCAACTGCCTTAGCAGGTAACCAATCGACAATAGTCGATGGTGGTGCATTCATTATTCAACGTAATGATCACAAGACCCTGCTCAATGGATATCTTATTGATAACTTTGGATTGGATGAAGATGACTCCACCTACGAAGACCGCTTTGAACTTTGGATTAACGAAATCGCGTATATGCTGGCTCCACGCTGTACTTTAGTGCCCATGGTTCCGGCGAATGGAACGTTGGGGTTAGTTGTTGGCTTTGCGGTTGAAATCGAGAACCTCGGATTAACCGCCGCTGTTGAAGGCCAAGTAACCGTTTCAGTACCTGCTGCCTTTGGTAGCCTAGTTACGCCGGCAACACAACCCTTCATAGTCTTACCTGGTGACACGGAAGTCATTAACTGGCAAGTGCTTGTTGAGGGCGTTGGCAACCACACCTTAGCCTTTGATGCGGACTACCATGGCCTACCCGGAACGATGTATTCGATCCCAACAGCAACAGCCGATATTGAGGGCATCCCGTCACCCTTCACCCCACCACCCATCCCTGGATTACCATGGTGGTGGTGGATCGCTGCCCTCGCTGTGGTCATCATCATCGTCATCATCCTTATCATATACCTATTAAGGAAACGACGCGGTGCATCCAAATAGACAACAATGTGTGGAGGAATCCTCCTCCACTTCCTTCTCTTTTTTCATGATAATTCTCGTTTTGTTATACAATGTTATGAAACAAGAGATAGCGAAAACCATGGATACTAGTTGATAAGATCTCAACTACATGTCTTCATATTCTAATATGGGGGTCTTCGGTAGTCATATGTTTTGCAAATTGGGTAGTTGTGAATGTGATTTCTATTGACAAATTTCGCTGATTAAGAGTTTACAGGACAGGTTTTTATGGAGTTACCCGTATATGGTCTGTCACCGATTTTCCTGAGGGATAGTATGAATTTTCCTCGTAAATCACGCCTACACATAGCGATGGCTATTATCGCGATTTTATCTCTCGCAGCAGTATCTAGCATTCAACCAGTATTTTCACCGACCGCATTTGCAATCCCTGTTCCCGGAACCATCAGTGGCTATTCGGAAGATTTCTCCACCACAACCTTTTATGATAGTGGACCTTCCACCGCTGCTGGATGGGGACAAGGCACCATCACCAGTGCACGCCAATATTCAATCACACTGCTCGATAACTATACGACTACCTTCCCAACCATGGGTGTGGATGTTCAAGGCCGCAAGGTTTATTTCACCACCTGGGGAACTTCTGTTTCCTCTCCCAGTAATCAAATCCTAGATATCTCGGATCCTGAGAATCTAAGGTTGTTGAGTGGGAGAAACTCCTTAACGGATATTATTTGTGCTCGAATTTCGGGTGATATTTTCTATGCTGGAAGAGTTTCAGGCGGTGTCGCGCGCTATAATGTGAGTGACCCCTTTAACTACGATGGCGTTGTTGGTGTTTACCTCGGAACAGTTACCCTTGATGGGGTGACAACCGATATTGAGGTTCAGGGCCATCTTGTCTATGCTACTGCAGTGGATTCTGCTACCAACCGTGCTTTCCGGATAATCGACTTTGAAGACCCCTCCGCTCCTGTGTTGCTACCGTCAAACTGGGGCTCCTATTGGACTCAAGGGCTGGCTGTTGATGGTCAAATCGTCTACCTTGCGGAAAGTGAGTGGGGTTTGTACTTAGTGAATGCATCAAATCCCTCTACTTTAGTTCAATATGACTCCATTAATACACCCGGAAACGCGACTGATGTGCTCGTTGACGGTCCAATTGCCTATGTGGCTGATGGTCCAAGTGGTGTCCAAGTTGTTGATGTCACTAATCCCTTGGACATCAGCATTATTGGAAGCGTTGATACTCCCGGTAACGCACGTCGTTTAGCGCTCCATGGAAACACTTTGTTTGTTGCGGACGAATCTGGTGGTGTCCAAATCATTGACGTTACCAGTCCTGTTCACCCAACTCATATTACCACGATTAGCATTCCCATGGCTTGGGACCTTGATTTGTATGAAGGTGTTCTCGTCGTTGGATCAGATACCGGAGTTCTTACTTATCGGGTAGGTGACCTAACTCCTGCTCTTGTTCCCATTGGAAGTTTCAGTGGATACGATTTCAATGATGTTCGAATTCGAGGAGATGTGGCTTTTGTTGCCGCAGGTGCAAGTGGTCTGCTTTCTATCGATATCAGTGATCCAGCGAATCCAGTTTATCTTGACAATCATACCGTGGCGTCAAACCGATTCTACCGCCGTCTCGATATTCAAGGACACTTAGCCTTCGTTTGCGATACCGCTGGTGGTGTTCGCATCTATGACATTTCTAATCCATCAAATCTCCAATATCGTGGTAACTTTGCGCTTTCTTACCCCTATGATGTTGCCGTTGCAGGAGAAGTTATTTTCATAGCGGATGGACTCTTCGGGGTGTACTTGGCGAATGTGTCAGACCCCTTCTCTCCAAGCCCTATTGGTTTCTACGATTTGGGTGGGACAGCCAACGTAACATCTGTTTGGGTACAGGGTCATCAACTGTATGCTGTATCCAACACAACTGCACTTGATCCGAACGTTGCTGTCTTTGACCTAACCGATTTGTCAAATATCCAACTCATGGATTCTTTCAGTATGGTCGCGGATCATACCAGTATCTATGTTGATGGAGATGTAGCTTATATCACTGAAAGCGATAATGTCCCAATTTGGAATGTAACAAATCCTTGGAACATCTTTTGGTCAGATGTCACCTTCGCGTCATATGGCAAACCACTCGGTGTTTGGGGCTTTGGACCCTATATGTTCGTCGCCAACAACACCGCCGGGATTGCCATATACAATGCCACTGATATTATCGCAATGAATATCATTCGAACCGCCACCGC
>JABAOF010003211.1_pt3 | contig 32095 bp, 33 predicted proteins | sample 7062171 | NCBI WGS metagenome assembly JABAOF01 (sample SAMN14538628, study PRJNA623070) | marine sediment metagenome | biome: marine biome [ENVO:00000428]; feature: marine pelagic biome [ENVO:01000023]; material: deep marine sediment [ENVO:00002113] | place: India: Gulf of Khambhat ...
CGTGGGTTTTGCATCAGACAGGTTTCGGGACAGAAGGGCGGTTGTAGCTCTGCTCGGGGCAGTTTCAGCCGCATCAATCATGGGGATAAACTATGCCCCTTTTCCTTTGCTGCTCTTATGTATTTTTCTCTCAGGTTTCACGGTTATCGGGGTGCTCACAATTAGTCTTGCTGTGCCAGCGGAGCACGAGCGCCTCTCTGCCTCCGTGGGAGGTGTCATTGGTCTCATTTCCTCGCTTGGAAATATTGGACCGCTGGTGATGCCAGTTGTCTTCGGCTTCCTGATTGACGTCACTGGCACGTTCCAGGCCTCAGTGCTTTCTGTCGCGGTCCTAGCTGGAGTCATCTTCACCCTGGGCTCGAGAGTGACCGAGTGAAACGGATGAACCTTTTGAAAATGTTTGGGCTTGAATCCCCCAATTTTATTGACTCTTGTATAAAAGGGCCGGATGACCCCGATTTTTCTTACGGTTTCATTATCCAAGTGTTTTGGAGTAGGGGAGGTTAAGAGGGTAATTAATTCAATCGCTAATCAATAAAGGCAGAGGCTGGAAAGACTATCTAATTCAGTTAGACTCCTTCAAGGCCTGCGATCTACGCCGCGTGCTCAAAGCGACCGGTCGATTGCTTTAACATCCATTTACCCTGTAGGGCCGAGAATCATTAATGCTTGTGACCACGATGACGATGGATATGGCCGGAGCTATCATATCCCCGGAGCTTGTCATAGCGTTGAATTTGAGCTGGCGTTAGGATCTTCCTTTGCTCCAGGTGGGCACTGAGATGGACGAACCGCAGTTTCCCTCGAATGAGTGAAATCTCGGTAACGAGCTTCTGCAACTGGGCCTCAGAAATCCTTGCCTTTGCAAACAAAGAATCAAGCAGTCTTTCCTTCTCAACAAGCTCTTGACCTAGACTCACCGCCTTAGCCTTCATTTCTTCAAAGAGCACATGGGTTCTTTGATATTGCTCGGTGGACAGGTGGAGTTGTTCAGCAAGCTCAAGGATGTGTTTGGGACCTGGATAATGATTCAGCTCCGCCGCTTTCGCGAAGCCCATGCCGCTTCCAGAGAGGTAGCCCTTAATTTCCTCCTCCGAGAGCGCTTTTATCTCCCGCTGCTCTTGGCCAGCATATGGAGACACATTCTTGCTACCCCAGCCGGGGAAAGGAATGATAAATACCATAATAGTAGTAAAAAGCCATTTCCATTTCATAGACTCCCTCCAAACCGGGAATGCATAGCCGAATCCCTGGTGAACTCTCTCTATATGAATTGAAACGGAAAAGAGAAGGAAATTCAACAGTCAACTATCATCCTGCTTTCGAATACATAGTAGATGGATCATTGCGAAGGGAGACGAGCCAAAATTATCGATTAGCGAAAGAAATCTTGCCTTTATGTGGGTCTGCGGAAATTCATAGAAGCAAAGGACGCACACCGCACTATGGTGTGCGTTATGTGTGGAAGAAACTAAAAACCAAGATCATGGGAAAATCGATGACTCACAGGTTTAGCTTTTTAGGAGAATCAACATGTATGTCCTCGCCACAAGTTTCGTTTGATATGAAAGTAAAGGTGGCGCGTCCGATCTCAATGATATCCACGTCGACGAGTTTTTTCCTGTCTATCTTTCGGCCATTCACTCGTGTTCCATTAGTGCTACCGCAATCGTAGAGGAAGTTGCCATCAGGCTCACAACAGATTTTGGCATGGTGCTTTGAAACGTAAGGATCTTTCAAAACGATGTCATTATCATTGTTTCTCCCGATACAGGTAACCTCCGCTTTTATCTCATAAACCGTTCTCTCAGGTATTTTTTTCCCTCTCATTACGAGGAGATGAGATTTTGGAGTCTTGGGGGGAATTACCCGTTTTTCCACCACAAAAGGTTGCCTTCCTTCCTCTGATTGGATTTGTTTCTTGTATTTCTTGGCTGCCTTTATTTCTTCCCCGAATCCCCATTCTGTTGCGATCGAGTCAATCTGATCCTCTTGATCAATGATGGCTCCCAGGCCTGTATAAATATGCACCAACTCGTGGACGATAACCCCCCTTAGAGCGTTGGGGGGTAAAAAACCCCAACGGTAAGGAAAGGTTACTACCTCTAGGTTTCCTTCCTTAATATTGTGCTCCAATTCGAATATTTTCACTTCTGCTCCTGGGTTTGGAGCATAGGTAAAGAACAGGTTTTTCATATTACAGAGTTTTTTGAATATCTCTTCTGGAAGGTCAGCTAGAACAGAGCCAAATACCTTATAAAAAAATTCCTGGGGGTCTCCCAATTCCCTGCCAAAATGACAATTCAGATAGGATGTCAGTTCATAGTATAGGATTTCTGTATCCTCCAACGCCTTCGCCTTTAGCGCTAGCCATTGTTCCTTTTCAGGTTCATCCTGTGCGAATTCATTCAGATATTCGGTAATTCTCCCAAGAATGTACGGTTTCACCCAATCTTTCATTTTCGTTATTCCCTGCTTATAGAACTGATTTGCAATGAATGTGCCAGGTGCCAGTGCTCTAGGACCGATAGAAGAAACATTGATTAAGATGAATTCGATTATCCAGCCCGGATCCAGATCATTCCATGTTTCAAACGCAAATCATTAGCCCGATCCTACCCGCCATCACCAAAATTACCAAGAATCCTTACATCCCACATCTCCGTTCAATTGCCGTGTGGGGAGCAAATCAATTTTGCCAGCAAGAAGGTGGAAGATCATATCAACAAAGCAGTTGAGGTGGCACATGACATCGGAGCTAAAGGGATTCTGAGCCAGGCATATCTCAATTTGGGTCTGCTGTAAAAAGATAAAGGGGAGAACCGAACAAGCCAAGCAATGCATTTCCGAGGCCTTTCAGGTCTTCGAACAGTGCGAGGCTGGAGGGTACCTGATAAAGGCAAAGGAGGCCCTGAGGTCTTTAGGATAAGAATAGGGGATGATTTGTGGACCGGATTGGGAGGGCGGGCAGATACGGGAAATGCGGGTGTTGCAGAGTCGTGTTGCAAAACGGCTCTCAAGGTTGTAAATTGAAATTACCCTACAAATTCGTATTCGATCTCAGTCCCCGGAGGAAAAAATGGCACACGTCACGCTCAGGGATATTTCACTCAAGGATTACGGCTTTACCCCACGGGTCTCCCATCTCAAGGATATCTATTTCAGGGCGATGCCTGAGATATGTATTGAAAGGCCACGGCTGGTAACTCGTTTCAGCCTCGATAACGGGCTTTTTGACAAAGAGCGCATCTCAATACTCGATAAGGCAAGGTTATACCGGTATGTCTTGGAAAACCGCGCGCCGATAGTCCGCCACAGCCGGGCATATGAAAGGGAGATGAAGTCCTTTGGATTCAAAGAGGCCCCTCTTTTCGCGGGTTCCACCACGAGCAAGTTCAAGGGCGTACCCCTCTATCCCGAGTTTCTCGCCTTGACCCTCTGGCCCGAACTCTGGACGATCTCAAAGAGGGCAAGCAACCCCTTCCACATTACCGATTCCGAGGTGAAAGAGCTCAACTACGAGATCTTTCCCCACTGGATGGAGCATACCATCCTCGAACTTGCCAGGAAGCGGTGTTTCGAGGAGAACTGGGAGAGGTTCAAACTCAAGAACCATGCCCCCGAGATAAAGCTCCTTGAACGCCTTGTCTTCTTCATGGCCAGTAAACCCAATTGCATCTCCCACACCATACCGGACTTCTCCAGGGCCATCAAGGTTGGCCTGGGCGTACTTATTGATGAGGCTAATCAGAGGGGCACGGGGACCTCCGATCCTTTCCAGAAGGAGTTCTACGAGGCAATCTCAGAGGTACTTGAGGGTGTTATCAGATACTCCCGCAACCTGGCGGCGAAGGCCGAGCAATTGGCCGAGAGAGAGGCTGATCCAACCCTGAAGAAGGAGCTCCTCGATATCGCGGAGGTCAATCGACGCGTTCCTGAGTTTCCAGCGCGCACCTTCCGTGAGGGACTTACCACCGTGTGGATCTGCTGGACCGCAATTCACCTCGAAAACCCCAACGTTGGTCTGAGCCTCGGAAGGCTGGATCAGGTGCTCTACGACCTCTACCGGCAGGATATCGAGGGTGGTGTTATTGACCTACAGGACGCCATGGAATTGACCTGCTGCCTATGGCTCAAGATTGGCGACCATGTTCCGTCCATCCCCGATGCAGGCGAACAGCTCTTTGGCGGGACGGGGTCCAACCAGGCCATTACCTTCGGTGGTGTTGATAAGGATGGTAATGATGCCGTGAATGACCTGACGTACGTCATGTTCAGGGCCACGGAGTTGATGAAGCTCCGTGACCCCAACCCAAATGCGAGATATTACCCGGGGATAAACTCCAAGGATTACTTACGGCGACTCTGTGCCGTGAATCTTAACACGGGAGCCATTCCCGCGATTCACAACGACAGGGCAATAATCAAGGCCCTTACCTCGAAGGGTGAGACGATTGAACAGGCAAGGGATTACGGCGTGATTGGGTGTGTGGAGCCCGGGAGTAACGGGAGGTCCTATGGCCACTCTGGAGCCATCCTGTTGAACCTAACCTCTGCCCTCGAACTTGCCCTGTTCAATGGGAGACATCGGCATACAGGGATGGACCTCTTGATTAGCAGAGAGACGGGTGATCCCAGGACCTTCACCACCTTCGATACGTTCAAGGACGCCTTTGCCGAACAAACAGGCTGGCTTATCGAACGGGCAACGACGCTAAATAACATTCTCGGGAGGGTTCACCAGGATTTCTATCCCACACCCATTCTCTCGGCCTTCTTCGAGGGGCCCATGGAGAAGGGAAAAGACCTCATTCAGGGAGGGGCCGTCATCAACTCCTCGGGCGCAGCAATCATTGGACTTGCGGATGTTGCAGATTCCCTGAGCGCTATCCAGAAGGTCGTCTTTGAGAAGGGAGCAGTTTCCTTTGCTGAACTTCTCGATGGCCTTGAGAGGGACTTCGAGGGTAACGGGTACGAGGTTTTGCAAAAGCGGCTCATGAATCCGGAAAAAACCCCGAAATATGGGAACGAGGATCCGGCGGCCGATGCCAACGTCACCTGGATCGTGGAGTTGTTGGATAGGGAGTTCGGAAACAGAGAGAATTACCGGGGCGGACGTTACCGCGTTGGGTACTGGACCATGACGAACCATGCCGGTTTTGGGCGGTTGATGGGCGCCCTCCCCAGTGGACGTAAGGCCAATGAGAACTTCACCAGTGGCATCACCCCGGTCTCTGGAGTTACCCCCTATCTCACGAAGGCCCTTAACTCCGTTGCAAAACAGCCTGCAGAAGGCCTCTCGAGCGGGGTGGCTCTCAATCTTAAGTACACACCTGAATCTGGTGAGACCGTTCTCGACAACTTCGTTGCCTCCGTGGAGGGATACTTTGACGATGCGGATGGAGCGCGGGATGGGGGGATGGAGGTCCAGTTCATCATCGCAGACCACGATACCCTAGCCAGGGCGGCACGCCATCCGGAAGAATACCCTGAACTCCTTGTTCGGGTCTCTGGATATACGGCCTACTTCAAGGACCTCAATCCCCAGATGCAAAAGGAAATCATTGACCGCACAGAATACCGCCTCTCCACCGGACAAATGGTCCCCTACGATCCATTCCCATTGCCGGAGTGAAGGAGATAGCCCATGGCTTCAAAGATGAAACGAAAGACGCTACGCATCATCCCCTGCCTTTTTTCCAACAGGACGAGGCACACTCTGATGCGGCGTTGGTCGAAGGGGTTGATAGAAGAACTCTCCGAAAAAGTGACCGATAAGTTCCTTGAATCTCTCCTGGCCGGGATGGACCTGGCTTTTGCCCTATCAAAGGACTATCGCAAGAACATAAGGGATTTCCAGGGAAGGTACCTCTTCAGAACGGCCAACGATGTCGTTGCTGCCGCCGCTACGTTCAAGGATGGTGATATGGAATATCACAGAGAGGCAATAGACGACTGGGATGTGAGGGTGACCTTTAAAGATTACGAGGCGTTGAACGCCTTCCTCTTTTCCCGGGATCAGGACATCCTCGATTCGGTTCTCGCCAACGATGTCGAGGTGGATGGAAATCTGAACTACATCTACAAGTTCGGTTTCATGGTCAGAGACCTCCGGCGCAGACTCGGTATTTGATAAATGAGCAAACGCCCTTTCATCGTTGATATCAAAAGAGGTAGCCTTGAAGACGGCCCTGGCATTCGGAGCGTGGTCTTCTTCAAGGGATGTCCCCTCAGGTGTATCTTCTGTCACAGCCCTGAGACTCAGGACCCACAAGCAGAGGTCATCTTTTCCGCTGAGGAATGCATCCGTTGCGGGAGCTGTGTTGATGCCTGCCCCGAGGGTGCCATAGACCTCGATCTTCCTGAGCGTATTCATAGGGAGCTGTGCACTCGCTGCGGCAGGTGCGCCAGTGTTTGCCCCGGGAAGGGACTGAGGCGCATAGGCTCATACTATCCCTCAGAGACCCTTACCGAGATTCTCCTGCGAGATCTCCCCTTTTACCGCCACTCGGGTGGCGGGGTAACCCTTTCCGGCGGTGAATGTACCCTCTATCCCGACTACCTTGAATCCTTGCTCACACTCCTGAAGGCAAGGGGGATCCATGTTACCCTAGAGACATCGGGCTATTTCGATTACCCGGCCTTCAGAAAAAAGGTACTTCCTTACGCAGACCTCATTTACTACGATATCAAGATCGCTGATCCACAGCTCCACAAGAGGTATACCGGAAGGTCGAACCGGAAGATCCTCACCAACCTGCGCTTCCTCCTACAGGAGAAGGGTGTAAAAGTACATCCCAGGGTTCCCCTCGTGCCGGGCATCACGGCAACGGGGGAGAATCTCTCGGAAATAATCGATCTCCTCCGTGAGGCGGGGGCGAGGGATGTCTCCTTACTCCCATACAACCCTCTTGGAATAGAAATGGCTGTGATCCTTGGACGGCCCAAGCCGCCTCTTCCAGCGGGATTCATGAAACCTGATGAGGAGAGGGAGATCGTTACGCTTTTCGGCAGACTGCTGCAAGAAAGGGGAGGAAGGAGTTCGACGAGCCGAAGGAATATGGGGCCTGTCCGCTTGGGCGCGCGGCTCAGCGGAGCGTGATGAATTTGGGATCCTCTTTCCCACCTTCCTCAAGGTGAGAGTGCTCAGTTCTCCCTATCCAATAGATAGGGCCCTTTTGCGCAAAATCTTCTTTGGGTAATCCCCTTCGTCCTCGGGTTTTTCCACGCTTACCAGTTTGTACATATCCGGTTTCATGCCCTCCGAGGAATTCTCGATATGGAAAATATAGGCATCAGGGGAATACACCTTTGAAGGAACTAACCAGCCACCGGTGTTCCAAAGCGATATAAACCTGCCATTGAGCCTGATTTTTCTGTCAGCCCGTAAGAGCCTCCCTCCATAGTGGCTATGGCCAAAAATAAGATGGAAATCCTTCCGGACTTCGTCCTTGATACCATAGATCTCCCTCAGATACCAACGTACCTTGGACCTGACGTAGTCATCCATGAGAGGAGTAGAATCCTCTATAAACGTATTTCCCTTAACCGATCTTCTCAGTTCCAGCCCCAGTTTTCTCAGTAAATCATAAATGAATTCTCGTGGTTTGCTCTTGGTTTCATACCAAATTAACTCTACGAACTTATAGGTAAGCTCTTCCAGATCGTCTAGGTCTTCAGCCTCCTCCGCATTCGTCATATTCTCTATGGTTTTTGAGAAGAGATGCCCATGGTCAAAGAGAAAGAAAGCATTTTGTGTCTCGATCTTGTAGTTGGGATACCGTATGTCTAACTTCGCTGAGGGCCATTCTGGGAGACATCGAGAAAGAAAAAAATCTTTTTTCTTCAACGACTTATCAATCTTAATTTTGGGACTACACTCACCGTAGTCGTCCTTTCCCTGTTCTTCTTTTAACAATTCAACCCAGAGGTGGTGGTCATGATTGCCCGGGATGTAGACAATCTTATCGAGTTTCACTTTCTCAATTATTTTGTCCAGTACAACCCTCGTATTTTCGTACGCTTCTTGGTCCGGAGCTTCGGAGAGATCGACGATATCACCTAGCAGAATTAACTCCTCAACACCGTCCTCAAATGTGTTAGAACCTTTCGCCAAGGATTCGATTGTGGTCGAAAGAATATCAATGACATTAAACTCATCCTTGTGCCATAGGATACCTTCCGGTTCACCCAAATGTAGGTCCGATAGTGCAACTGCTTTGAGCTTTTTCATCCTGTCCTCCGTTCGATTTATGACTCCTCATAAATGTAACACCGGCGAGTTCAAGTTCTCCAATAACGTGTGCTATTCGTTCTATTACAGACGACTCATGGGGATACGCTATGAATGTAGAGAACGAAAAAGGGGGCTATACCCATTGACAAAAGTAGTGTCCATACGATGGATATGGGCAATTAGTTATCAGTTGGTAACAAAGGGGTATAGCCTTTGGACCTTCTTTGGAGCTCGGTATTGACTCGTCTGGATCCCTTTGCATACCACAGAGGAACATGCCGCCGGCCATTCAAAGGCGTTAGAGACCATTTACGATATTCAGGGGCCTTCCGCCGGCAAGGGCTATGGCAATATTGTCGGCTATTTTGGATGCGCTTGTCCTTTGCCCTTCCTCAGTACTTCCAGCAGCGCCTGTATGAGGGGTGATTATGATTTCCTCCAGACCCCTCAGTGGACTCTCCGGAGAAATGGGTTCGTAATCGACAGCGGCCCCGGACAACTTTCCCGCTTTCACGGCTTCGGCCAATGCCGCCTCGTCGACGATCCCGCCTCTAGCGGTATTGACAAGGAAGGCACCCGGTTTCATCCTTTCAAACTCCTTCTCTCCGAACATGCCCCGAGTACGATCTGTGAGGGGCACATGAATGGTGATGATGTCTGAATGCTCTAGGAGCTCGTCAAATGAGCGGTACTCCACGCCCAGTTCTGCCTCCTCACCTGGCGTAAGGCGATTCCTCTTAGTGTATACTGTATTTACGGCAAAAGCTCTGGCTCGTTTGGCCACCTGCTTACCGATGTTTCCCAGACCGACAATTCCCAATGTCTTTCCCCTGAACGGCGCGATATCGGTCCAGATGTCACACTGCACCCATTGCCCCTCAACGGTAGCATTGTGAGAGTAGATCGCCTTCCGTAGGAGCATCAGAATCAGCATAATGGTATGCTCGGCCACGGACACTCTGTCCGAGAACCCGTCTGATACAGTCACCCCCAAGTCTCTGGTGGCCTCGATGTTCACCCCATTGTAGCCTGCAGAGACGAACTGGATGTGACGTAGTCTCTCCGCTGATTCAATTATCTCTCGAGAGATAAAGTGCTGGGCCGAATAGTCACCTATGATCACCGTAGCACCTTTGCATGCCTGATAAATCTCTTCATCGGATGCCCCCGGTGACAGCTCCACCAATTCCACGGTCGACATGTCAATCACGTCGGACAGCAGCTCACTCATCGGCAGGATGATCGAGGGGTTAAGGCTCACCACCTTGGGCTTATACATTCCAGAAATTCCTGCCCCGATAGCGTCTTTGTGCGTTCTAACCCCCCTCGTTTCCAATAGTTCTTTTGCTCTGAGGTATTGGAAAGCTTTAGAGGTGTAAGGCTTTACTCTAGCGTCTAGGGCCCAGGGGCCCAGAATTTCCTGTCTTTGCTGCTCCTTCAACTTCTCCGCCCGTTCTATCATCAATTCCTCATTATCTCCGATGTGGATCGTCTCGAACTTCGCCTTGATGTGTTTTACGATGGCTTCCCTTTTCAGGGAATGTGCGGCCTTATCTATGACTCTGCCAAGAGGGAATATGATTACGAGAAGAATGAAAGATGCTAAGAGGAGTAAAAATCCCAAAATATAATAGGGCAAAATGGATAGGTTTATGTCTAGTGGCATTTTCCTCTCCTAGGATAACCGTTTTAATAATCGATCTTTTGGAATCGAAAGCGGAGCGAACGATAGGAGGGCACAATTTCCCTCGCTGTCAAACGCACCTAAGGCACTTCTTTATTAAAATAAGGTACACTCTTTATATATATACATATTTGCATACGGCTAGCAAGTTAGACGAGCACGGGGAGAAAAGGCGATTCAGGGCACGTTTCGCTCGGTCTCGCGCAAATCGCAGCCTCTTTCGAGCCAGGGTGGATTTTTTTGTAGGATAAGGGTAAAAGAATAAGGAAGAGCTTAACCAAAAAATCCCCTGGGGTAGCGGGCTTGACGGTCTGTCAGTGGTCAAAGCAAAGAAAAACCTTGAATAGAGAGCCTTGCAACGTTCGAAATACGTCTATTCATACATCCATTTTAGCCAAATTTGTTTGGAGATGGGGAGGAAATTGAGAGATATTCTGGATCGGTATTGCCGTTCTGTAGTCTGCCGGGTTGCGCCAGCCTTAGGATTTTTTTATTAACTCAGTCCATCTAGAAATCTGTCTCGCAGTGGTAAAAAAGGGGGTGGTAGAATGGTGAAAATGTAACGTGAAATAACCTTTCAGGTAAAGCGTACGGGAACAGAAAGCTGCTGGATGAGCGTTTCACGAATTATTGAGGTGAACAATTTGTCAAATGACCAACTGAGAGGAGGTAATCTCATGTGTGATCAACACAGTCCCATTCTTTGCATAATACCCCCATATATGCTTGAAAAGATGGTGGAAAAGGGTACGGATAAGATCCGAGCTGCTACACTCAAGACAATTAAACAGTCCAATCATCTCCGCATGCTGCGCTCGCTGATACAGGAACAGCCCCGTGCAGACCGGCAAAGCTTGATTCCAGGAGTCGAGGCTCATTCGTGCGAACTGACTCGTCGTGTCTATGATGCCAAGAATGGCGAAACGCTACCAGGAGTGCTCGTCCGGAGCGAAGGAGATAATCCAATAGGCGATACTTCTGTTGATGAGGCGTACGACGGAGCTGGAGATACATGGGATCTCTACAAGGGTGTGTATGAGCGGTGTTCTATAGACGATCGTGGGATGATCATTGATCAAACCGTTCATTACGGGGAGGAATACAACAATGCGTTTTGGAACGGCGAGCAGATGGTCTACGGTGACGGTGACGGAGAGCTCTTCACCCGGTTTACCATGGATATAGACGTCATTGCTCATGAGTTGACGCATGGTGTTACCCAATTCGAGGCAGGTTTGTTCTATTGGTATCAGAGCGGTGCACTGAACGAATCATTTTCAGACGTGTTTGGCTCGTTGGTGAAGCAGCGAAAGTTGGGGCAGGATGTGAATCAGGCTGACTGGTTGATCGGGGCCAATGTCTTAATAGGGGAAAATTATGCTCTGCGGTCAATGAAGGCTCCGGGCACGGCCTTTAAGGACCACCCAATAATAGGAGATGATCCTCAGCCTGCAACGATGGATGATTACTATACACTGCCGCCTTGGGAGGACAATGGTGGAGTCCACATTAATTCGGGTATCCCAAATCATGCGTTTTACCTGGCTGCGATGGAAATGGGAGGTTATGCCTGGGAAAAAGCGGGATTGATTTGGTACCGCACCCTCTCCGACAAACTCGGTAAGGGCGCGACATTTACACGGGCCGCCAGAGCGACCATGCTCGTTGCCCGAGAGGAATTCGGGGGAGGGAGTCCGGAAGAAAAGGCTGTCCGAAAAGCTTGGAAAGAAGTAAAGGTTTTATGAATCTCTCACGATAAGGCATGAGAAATGAAGATTACATTTCGACAAACTGGTGGTTTCGCTGGCTTGGCCAAGTCCATTGAGATTGATTGTGATGAGATCCCTGCAGACGAGGCCAAGCTTTTGCAGTCATTGTTGGATCAATCGGGGTTCTTTGACCTTCCCGAACCTGTTCAGCGGGTGATGCCAGATGAAGAACAATATTTCGTTGAAGTTGAGGCGGTTGGACGTTCGCGTAGGATCACCATGAACAGGTCAAGCGTTCCTGATAGTCTGAAACCACTCATCAAATATGTCGCCAAGCGTGCGAAGTATGAGAAGAGGAAATAGGTAATGGGGGAGTGGCTGGATGGCGTCTCGTTTCAACGATCACGGTTTTGTGGCGGAAATCCGGGCTTCAGCCCGAATCGATGGAGACATGATAGAAAAGGTTTGACCTCGTTAGCAATCTTTGCGAGGGTGTCATCCGGAAGAGGAGGGAAATATCAACTTCCCCCAGGAGGGGGTTATTGCTTCCTCAGAGGAACCGACGAAATTCCTTGAACCACGTTTCAAGCCCTTCGTGGTAGTGGGGCGAGGCATAGGCCACCCCGTTATAATAGCACGCCATCATTCGAAGGTCCTCTGGTGTTGGGTCTTTCTTCGAGGCGACCTCCCGCTGTGCCGCGATGTATCGGGCGACATAGAGCACCTGTTCGTCCAGGGGGCTGTAGAGCATCTCGTACGCCGAGGGCGCGCCCACCTTCCTAAAATTAGAACCCGCCGTATCCGGTCGTTGTTAAGCACCAATCCCTCCAAAGTCAGGTCTTCATGGTGCGACCTAAGACCCTAGAATCTCTATGGGGAGCAACACCTTCGTTCACGTAGTGTTCCATTCACAAACAGCAAATTCATTCCCGGCTATAATCCCAAGCTCATGCCCCCCGTTGACCCAAGATCCGCAATCCATCAAGTAGTAAACATTGTTTCTTCTCGGTCTCGATACGAGCCTTGCTCTATGGGTGTGTCCTATTACAGCGAGAACCAAATCAGTTGGTTCTTCAATATCATCCGTATCGCCAGCGTTATATTTTTCCATGAGGTCTATGTAGTACTTGAAATATTCGTGCTCGTTGAAATCCGGTTTTTTCTTGGCGGTAAGGCCCGCATTATAAATCGTAAAGGTTCTCTTGACCCGTTCCCATGATTCGCTCAGGATTAAATCAATATCAGGGGAGAGGTATTCCATGTAGCCCACTATTTCGGTAACTTCTCTTCCAATAGCACCTGACCAACTATCCTGGTTATTGAAAAAGTCAGCCTGAAACCCGTGTTCAAACATCACCCGTCTTTTGTTCTCCTCGTTCTTGGATAAAAAATATCTCCACTCCCTGTCAAAGGTTTTCCCCTGTTCCTTATACCAATCATAGATATCAATGTCGTGGTTTCCTATTACGTAAACAGACTTCAACTCGTCATCCAACAGGCCCAATATATTTGGGTATTTTGAATAGATGAGGTTGGTATTTCCTCTGGCCTGCCAGAGATCGAACATATCTCCAAGCTGGATGAGCTGTGTATCTTCTTTGTGTTCAACCAAAAAATCAAGCAAACTTAAGAATCGATCAACGTATTTTTGATCGCCATCGAAAAAGTCATCATTGGGCCCCTTTTCCAGCAGGTGCATATCGGGAATGCAGACCATTGTCGTTTGGGACAGCTCTTTGTCAGCCTTTCCCCGATAATTCTTGTGGATCTTGGCTCGGCGTTTTGACTTCTTCAGGAAATCGTCAATCGAGAGCATGGCTTTCTCCATTATGTTTATTCACAGATTTCTAATCTGGTAATAACTTCCTCATATCTTATCTTACCGCCCTCTATGGTCTTCTTCAGTCCTGTATAGAATATGAGGGTTCTTCCGGTGTAGATTCTCGTATTTTGGCTGAGCTTGGATCCCGCTGGAACGGGAGCAAAATCAGGCTCCCCAAATTTCCCCTCCACGGCCTGCCATTTCATTCCTCCTCTGTAAATAAAACAGTCGAGATCTGACTTGATTTGGTCTAACGTCTTTGTCCGGGAAAATGGAGTACACGTGGTTAAACCAAGAGCAAGTATCACAATCAGAGAGAAATTGATGACAACCCTTTTTCTCATTGATAATCCTCCTCAAGGCGTGTGATTTGCCCGGAAATGAAGTGTCCATGAAGGACCGGTGCAAAAATCCTCCCCACGATAGTGCCCGCACGGGAATGCCGTAGCCTCCAGAATAGTGAACCTCCCTGGCTCTATCTTTCGTGGAGCATTTCCGACATGTCGCCGATTCGCGGTTTAGCCGGGAGGCTCCTTGAACCCCCCTTTACCCTCATCCTACCATCGAATTGATCCAAATATGAGGGCTGCTGTTTGGATCAACCTCGTGTAAGGCGAGCATTTTGCTTAGCAGCAATTCTCGCCACAATCGCTCTCATCTAAATCTTGAAGTTCCCCGTATCAATCCACTCATTCTTCAACAGCGACCACCAGTCAACGGCCAGCCCTCTAAGCACATACTCATAGGGAAGCCAGCCGTAACCGCCGTCACCCCATCCAGTCCCCCAAGAGTTTCTGATAAGTAAGGCACCCGTTGTTGGGGCAGCCCCTGGATTGGTGTTCTTAATCTTCATTTTGTCATCGTACCCTACTGCAGCAACGGCATGACCACCAACATTCTCCTCACCAGAAGTTGGGAAGGGGACCTTGCCGGTTGTCGCCGCCTGCGAGATGGAATTGTAGACGGTAAACCCGAACATCGAGGGCAGGCCTCCCGCCAGATTGGTCTTGATCCGACTGAGGAGGGCATCCTTGGGGGTACCAGGTGGATCGAGACGGTAGTAACTCATCGCCTGATAACTTTGGGCAAAAGCATAGCAAAAAGCCGGTGGTTCTTTATCAAAATCATCAATTACGTACCGCCAATATTCTTCCGGAGGTACACCAAAGAGCACCATTGCTTCCATTGTCGTCCGAAGAAAAGCACCAGTGTCGCCTTCCCAGTGCAACAAGTTTCGTGTGACTTTATAGAGGAACAGTCTGGATGCATCGATATGTTTTCCGAACGCTCTCCTCTCAAAATACTCTACGAGCCCGACACCAGCATGTGCTGTGCAGGATCCAATTGTATCTTGGTTCTCGATAGGAGGGCACCATTTCCTCAAATCGCAATCAACAGGTAGTTTCTCTTTCGCTGATTTTTCCACTCCTACTCTCTTAATCATTGCTTTGACCGAATCTTTTTGTCCCAACAATTTTAGCTTGGTGGCCACTTCATCTTGTTCTACCGTGTAATCCCGAAAATCGGGATAGTCTGGCAACCATCCCATTCCGAACTTCTCAACCATTTTATCCATGGTATGCTCCCTCCTTTTGCTCTTTTTAGCGTGAGCCGGTAAGATGTTACTTAACGTTCGAGTGATCCAGCATCAACGACAAGACCTTGTTTTCCCGCCTTACTATCAAATCAACCCGGATTACCATCACCCCCTTTTTCCCGCTTTTGCCAAACAAAATGTTTTCCGGCAAGGAGCAAGAATACAAAGGAATTTCGGGTATCTATTTCTTTGTTTGCTCTCTTTCCCCTTATAGGCATTTCTCATATCTTAAATTCGGCCCACATAGGACGATGATCCGATATGTAGTAACGCATGTATGATCGAAATTGTTTTTCTGTGCGGGTTTCCCAGAGCTTACGGAAGAGGGCGCCGTCAAAATCAAACACCCCGCAATATTTCGTAAACCTCCTCTTTGTCAACCCAGGAAAGAACGCTATCTGGTCGTATGCCTTATCAAAGGAAATGCTGGAGCTGATTCTTGTGGAATGTTCGGGGAGTTGTAGTCCACGAGCAGTAAGTGCTGCATAAATTGGGTCACCCTTTCCAACTCTGGGTAAATTGAAATCTCCCAAAGCTACGATGTTGGGAGTATAAGAATTCTTGCTTTTACGTCTCAGATCAGCCCACCTGGCCACAGCGTAAGTTTCAAGGGTCCTCCGCTCAATCGAATCGGCCTCTTCATCCCCGAAAAACTGATGGACATTCACCAAAACAAAAGTAAAATCCCCTGCTCTAAATGCAGCCACGTAAGGATTGCGATCAAAGCCTGTAAAGTGAGCACGAATACCAGGCAGTTTAATATCTTCATGATCTCTTGGAGGTATGGCTATCTCGCCCACCATTTCCTGTGGAGATACTTTGGTGGAATCATAAAGATACACCAATCGCTCATTGTTCCCTGCCTTATCGGAAAACAACACCTTGTACGAAGCGGGGAGGAATTGTTGAATGGTCCTCAATCCCGCTAACCTGTCATTAACTTCTTGCAACGCTATGAGATCGAACCAACTCAGGATTTCGGCCAGCACCTGGTAGTCCCTTGTCTCCCGTTTTTGAAGGCCTAGATTAGCAATGTTCCACGTTGCCAGGAGGAGGCGATTGTCTTTTTTATCGGGGATTTTACGACCCGGTTTGTGATCTCGATACTCCCTCAATGCATCGATTTCTTCCGCTGGCTCATAGGAGAATGCAAAACCAGGCTTAGGGAATGATGGCATGGCTTATCTCCTTTTTTACGTCCAAAGAAAACAGGGTTAAATCCCCACTCCGGCAACCCGGCTGTCCAGCCAATCTGTCATTCCAAATCTTGGCTGGTCCAGGGTCTTCCTTCACTTCAACCTCAAGCTCCGTCTCATCCTTACCGATAGAGTGTTTTTCGGTTACCGCTACTATTACCATACATACAAATGAAAGAAAAACCTACTTTTCGTTGATAATCAGGAAATACAGTTATCCGAAAATTCTGAACCGATTTGACCAATCAAATCGAATAATTAAACCGTATTAATCCGAAATCTCGGTGCCTTGGTAGTATACAAGAATTCATCAAGAGTTGAGAATGCTTGAAGAAGAAATCTTGCGAGTATAAGAGTTTGATGGATCCGTATCCATGACACCTGGGACACGTGGAATTGTCTTGTTCACAGAAACTTCGTTTATTATGATGCCGACAATTGAAAAACGAATCGTGATGTTTTAATTTTTAATATAGCCAAACGGGAAGACGAGATTCAATGTTCATCTATAATCTCTGCAGACATAAGATGTTAATTCTTTCAACTTTCCACAGGAAGGGGTGCGCGCGCCTGAGATTTTTGCAATCCCAATAGATTGTAGGGGAAAGGAGACAAGAATGATAATGCAAAGCAATCCGATCGAAAGGGTTTTCACTTACCCGTGGGCCTGGAATGGTTCATTGAGCATCAATGGGTGCATTGAGAAGAGGGGAACATTTTTCACCTCGAACGCATACACATGTCATAGAAGAATGCTTGGACTTCCGTTACTTCTTTCCTTTTTGCTGTTTTCGTCCTGCACAACCGCGAAAATAAATCACTTCAAGAACTTCAGTCAAGCCGGTGCTGCATATTCCGATGTCGTGGAGGTGTTTCTCGATGAGGCAGGGACAGCGGCTATCGAAACGGACTCCCTCGTTCTTATGAAGACTCGGCCTCAATTAACGATTGAGGAACGCAAACAAACGATACTTGAACATAATCAGCTTCTCCGTGAACGCTTGGCCATTCTAGGGGATCTCAAGCGTCACGCTGATCTCCTCCGCACGTATTTCCAGGCCCTCGCTGCTCTGGCTGAAAGTGACGCTCCCAGCGGTATTGGTACAGCAACGGAAGGGGTGGTGAATGCTCTGGGAAAACTTCATCCAAAAATCAAGGGAGCGAAAATTGGCGAACGGGACGTTTCGAGTTTCGTTAGTTCGGTTACAAAAATTGCGGTAGCTCACTTCCAAGCAGGTGCCCTGGAGGAGGAACTTAAGGAGCGTTCTCAGACCATAGAGCGAGAACTTGATCTTCAGCAGGCTGCGCTCAGTGCGGTCATCGAAGGCCTGCGTACTGATCTTCAATTCCAGACTCAGCAAGTGGAGTCTAAGGACGTCATCCTTCCTTACGTAAGGGAGGGTTCGTTGCCCAAGAAATGGAAGCAGAGGCGCCGTGAAGCGTTGAATGCCCATTTTGTGCTTTCTTCAGCCGACGCCGCTGCAGATGCAGCTAAGGAACTCAAGATTTCATTTGTCGGGTTGTCAGAAGGCCGCTTGACCTTGGTCGACATTCCTGCTCTCGTGAATGATATGAATGAAATCCTTACCCTCATGGAAAAGACCAAGGGTAAGGGGGAAAATGAGAAATAGGAGGCCATTGATATGGTACCCTCAGAAATCCGTAATCAATCGCTAAAACAGCTTCGACAGACTTTTCTAAAGATGACCTCGGCCGAGTGGGATCTCGCACTCGAGGGTAAGCCAGAAGAAGTTGTTACTCAAGCGGCAAAAAGGTTGTTAACCGTTCAGCGGGCACGGCTGCGCCTTCAAAACGCGCAGCTCGGCAGAATTCGGGACAAGCTCATTGAGAATGAGATCGCTCTTAAGGAGGGGCGCCAGCAAGTATCAGAGGCCCTCAAGAACCTACAAGAGGTGGAGAATATATTGGACGCTGTTTCCTCATTCTTAGGAGTTGTAGCACGTGTGGTCGTTCTCATTTAGCCCCAAGTATCAACTTCAATCCCGAGTGTGCCGGGTTAAAAGTCCTGGAAAGAGGGACGAGCGCGAGAACCCCTTCCCGGTTGCGGAGGGCACTGGTTGCCCCAAGGCCACGATGGTAACAGGTTTTTTGGCTCAAGTTATTCAGAAGCCTTAGGGAATGCCTTGCTGAGAATATTTACCCAGTAGGCCCACGGTTCACAGGAAGGGGGAGGAGCGGCTATGAGCTATCCCTTTGAAAATTTGGTGGTCGAATAAAAGAACTCGCCTTCCGCGGTGCCTTGAAAGTCATGGAGGAAAAGGGGATCATGACGAAGGTGAAGCGCTCAGCGGGGAGCTCGGCCGGGGTGATCACCGCAGGTCTTCTTGTTCGGGACTCCCATGTGATGTGGATTGGGAATTGGAAGCTCGAAGTTCAGAAGCATTTATTGACGAAAACGTTTTATTCGTTCTTTGATTCACCCCCAACCTTCAAAAGGAGATAACTTAAATGCCTATCATTACCATCAGCATGAAAGAGGGCAGAACCAAGGATCAAAAGGCCCAGTTAGTAAAGGAGATAACGGAGGCCGTGGTCAGGGTGATTGGGACCAAGCCCGAGAATGTCAACATTGTAATTCATGCCCACCCCGAGGAAGATCTGGCGCACGCCGGAAAACTGCTCAGTGATAAAACGGCATGAGTTGTACTTCCGTGTGATTGGTCAATTCTGAACGCATGAGGTGACCTTACGGGGAGATCTCACTCTCCTTTTACGCTTTATTCCTTTTCCGACCACCTACCCCGTCACATTTCTCACTGGTGTCCTCATCCACTGAGCGGATGTGATAGCCCTCCTGAGGGGAAGGATACGGATTCGCTTGTTTTGCATCGAAGCGCCCCTTGAATAAAGGAGGGCATCGGTTTTAGAATATATGTAAGGGTAGGAATACGGAAAAGGGGAGGCGCTTGAAGATGGGCCGGAAAAGAAGGAAGGAAGCGGGAAAAAAATGTCGAAGTTGTGGTAAATTCAATGAATTGGACGCTCGTTATTGTGGTTTTTGTGGCAATGCCTTAACTGTTTCCCTGCCGGAGGGACGCAAAAAAAAGGCGGCCACAAGAGGAAAAGAACCATCCTATTGGATGATTGTAGCTATTATCGCGGTGATTTTTTCGGTTGGGCTCGCGGTCAAAATGGCCTTTTACCCCAGCCCGAATATCCCCGAAGGGGAGCAGGTGTACAGGGTCCCTTTATCACCGGACGATTCGATGGAAAGTCAAGTCCGGCTCGTCGCATCGAACTTCAAATGTGCCTGCGGGGGATGTGGAGAGCTCCCCTTGGTAGAATGCAGTTGTGACATGCCGCGGGGGGCGTTGGAGGAGAAGGCGTTCATCCGGAAGAAGCTGGGGGAGGGGTTTACCATCGATCAGGTGATTCAATTCGTGGAAGGAAAATACGGTCTCAGGATAAAGGGCTAAATCTCTCTTGCTGGCCACCAGGGAAAGGAAAGTTCAGGCCTTCGAATGCACGCGATTATCCATTACGACTTGGGGGACAGCATCACGGTGGATTAGGAACCCTATCCGGGCGAGGCATTTTTACTCTTTTATTTCTTCAATTAGAGCGTCTACTTTCCGTATTACATCATCGAATTGGGCGGTCATTCGCCCCATGGAGCTCATCAGATCGCTGAGTGTAACCAGGTCCTTTCTTTCCGCCATTTCCGCTTGAGCACGCTCTGTGTATGGAACATATTCCCAATCGTACATATTGAGGCTTAAAATATCCCACCTTGTATCCCTCCCCGTAGTATCAACCGCCGCTTTTCTCATCGGGATGAGGCTCAAATCGATATCCGCATAGATGATATCCTCTTGGTCAAATACGGGCCCTGCCAGGTATTCGCCTGAGGGATTTATTATCCCACTCCCACCGAAAAAGGCCCAGGCTGCGTTTCCCAATCCAGCCTTTTGTCCCATCTCCTTGGAAACATACAGGGATGAGAGAATGACAAAGCATTGTCCCTCCAGGGCATAGGAGCGAGTGACCACATCGATCACGTGCTTATTGCTTCGACCCGGAGGAGGATAGTGTGGCCATCCGGGCCAACAAGCGCAGTGCACCTGTTCTCCCTGAGCATATAGGGCATATTTGAGTAAGGGCTGCAGGTGCTCGTAGCAAATCAATCCACCGACCCTGCCAAGGTGGGTCTCATAAACGGCTCTAACATCAGCTCCGTCCCCTCGATGCCAGAAGACCTTTTCTCGATTAGAAGGAAGGAGTTTTCGATGTTTACCAATAATCCCACCATCAGGGCCTATAAATACGAGTGAATTGAAAAGCATACCGTCATACTTCTTCACTTTTTCGTTTACCCCTAGGCAGAGACAAACACCGGTTTTCCTTGTCTCCTTTCCCAATAGTTCGGTTTCCCGCCCCGGGATTTCAAGGGCCTCTTTTGTCAGGAGGAGGAGGTTTTGGGCCCATTCGGTAGGATTTTGCAGATCGATAGACCAATTGGGGTACATGGGAACGAACGTCTCGGGGAATACAACCAGTTGAGCCCCGTTTTTTCCGGCTTCTCGTATCAACGTACAGGCTTTATCAATGGTGGCCTTTTTGTTCATGGGCAATACTGGGGATGCTTGAACCGCGGCAACCCTAAACTTTTGGTACTCCTCCATCATGAGTGTTCCTCCGAAGAAAGAAACGTTACGGCCCTCCTGAGACCCGATTCCCATCCCTTATTCGGGGGGCAAGAGGAGCCCCAGGGAAATCTGAGGCGATTGTCGGAAGAAGGATGGGTTAAAATCCCAGATCCTTCAGGCGCTTTTTGGTCTTATCCAGTGAGGGTTTGTCCTCGATGGTTAAGATCTCGGGTAGTTTATCGGCGGGATATGTCTGTTTGGTGTATTTGCTTAAGGCCGATTCATTTCCCCTTTGAGTAGACCCCAAACCCAATTCGATAATGAGGTTAATTCCCGATTCATACATTTTCCACAGGATATCCCTCCAGATTACCGTTCGGGTTAACTGGCGATATGCCTCGGCCTTGAGGTGTTTAGGATCGGATATGGCATCGGAGGTCGTATTGGCAAGAATAGGGGTGTGGGTTGGCTTGAATGGAATGCGCTCTAAGTCCTTTTTGAGTTTTTCGGCGGCGGGCTGCATCAGATAGGTATGGAACGCCCCGCTAACCTGAACAGGGAGCGGCGTGAATCGTTTCTTCCGTTTGACCTCCTCGCCCACTTTCCTCAAATTGTGGTTCAAACCTCCCGCGACGTAAGCTGAATCCGAGTTGTGCAAGGCAAGGTTGATGTAATATTTGCTGCATATCCTTTCGATATAGCTCTTGGGAATTTTTCCCTGCTTGCTTACAATGGCGAGCAACCCGGAATCTATGTTCTTAGAGGCCTCGTGCATGTATTGGCCTCTCTTCTTGACCACCTTCATGCCATCCTTAAAGGTCAGGGCACCGGCGGCGATAAATGCGGGATATTCCCCCAGACTATGGCCGGCAATGACATGGTAATCTATCCCCGGGACTTCCTTCAACAGCACCCTGAAGCAGCCGATATCCCCGGCACAGATGATGGGTTGTGTGAAGATGGTCTGATGGATCTTGGGAACCTTTATGATTTCCTCGAAGAAACTTCCCGCTCTCTCAGAAATATGATCCAGCTTCATTTCAATACGATTCATAAAGGTCTGTTTGAAGCAGATGTCTTGCAATTTGTAATTGAGGACGCCATTTGCCTCCTCAAAAATCTCCCTGAACTCCTGATATCCATCATAGAGATCCCTGTACATTCCGATACGCTGAAATCCCTGACCCGTGAAAATGAGTCCAGTTTTTAGCCTTTGCCCCGAATCCATTCGGCCCTTCCGCATTCAGGCACCATCCTCATAGTCTTTTTGGCTAATTTAAACCTATATTTTCCTCAATTTGCCACTATTTGTCAACTCCAGTATTTTCCCTAGGATAGAGAGAGGGATTTTGGAGACAAAGGAAAACCCCCTTGGTTCAAAGAGTTGGAGCGAGTATAATAATCATCCGAGGGTCCAAAAAAGAACCGGGGAGGCTTGTCTCATCATCCAGCAGCAGCTCCTGCCGGTCGAGATGACCAGATTACTCCAAAGAGTGGGGATTGAAACAAGGCAACATCAATATCAGTGCTTTTAAACGGGATATTCGTATCCACCACATACCGCTTCAGAGAATTTAGCGTTGAAGGCGAATACTCTGGAGAAGCACCTCCCATGTCTCTTTTTTCCCTCATCCGGATTCATTGGGAGAGGCCTCAAGTTTTGCGAGACGTATCAGGAGGAAAGGAGCAGTCATAATGAGCACACAGGACTGGAGATCGTTCATTCAACAGGTAGAGGAATCCGACCATGTTCAAGTTATTCGAGTAAAAGATGAGATTAGTCCCGCCTACGAGATGGCGGCTTTTATGAAAGAGTTGGAGGACCATGGTAGCTCACCCTTGGTTTTCTTTGAAAATGTGAAGGGGTATTCTATACCGGTTGTAACTAACGTGCTCGGTTCCCGGACCCGGATGGCGTTGGCTTTTAACGTCAAAGAAGAAGGTCTTTGTTCGGAATACTCCCGGCGGATAAAATCCTCCTTCCCAGAGAAAGTGGTAAAAAATCCTCCTGCACATTTCCGGATCTATACGGGCGGGGAAATAGATATTCTGAAGTTTCCTATCCTTAGCCATTTCCAGGATGACCCGGCTCCATACATCACAGCAGGCCTTATTGTCTCTGCAGACCCGGATACAGGAGTACCCAGCCTGGGCTATCACCGCTTAATGATCAAAGGAAGGAATCGGATGGGTATCAGCCTGCACTCACGTAAGCGTCTATGGGATTATCAGAGAAGGGCAGAGGAAAAAGGCAAGAATCTCCCCGTTGCCTGCATTCTCGGTGTCCATCCCCTTATCTCTCTGGCCTCGATCGGTGTCATCCCAAGTCAGGCTGGGAAATATGAGGTAGCTGGTGGATTACTACAAGAATCATTAGAAGTTGTCGAAGGGGTCAATATTCCCCTGAGAATCCCCGCCTATGCTGAAATCGTATTGGAGGGAGAAATTCTGGCAGGAATCCGGGAGTCAGAAGGGCCATTTGGTGAGTTCACGGGATACTCTTCTTACCGGAGTACGCAGCATGTTTTTGTCCCTCACACCCTCTATCACCGCGAAAACCCTCTTTATCAAAGTATATGTGCCGGTCGTTCTGCTGAACACAACCTCCTCCTTGCCATACCTCGCGAGGCGGATCTTTCTCAAGCGCTTTCTCGAAGCATTCCCGGACTTCGCGCCGTCCACGTTCCCTTGTCAGGATGCGGTTTGTTCCATGCGTATATCTCAATGGAAAGAACAGCGGCAGGACAAGGCAAACAGGCGATTTTGACTGCCTTGGGAGTCGATCATTGCCTTAAGCTCGTGGTGGTGGTTGATGAGGATGTGAATGTATATAACGAATCCGAGGTCATCTGGGCCGTTTCTACCCGCTTCCAGGCAGACAAAGACTTGATAATGGTGCGTGGGGCAATGGGGGTGATACTCGATCCATCGGCTTCTGAGAATGGGTTGACCGCGCGAATAGGAATAGATGCCACGAGGGGGGTTCACGGAAAGGCTGTAAGATGTACCATCCCTGACGAGGCGAAGGATTTCGCGAAACGTCTAATGGCCACACGGTCAAAAAGAGCTATCTCAGATCCTAGGCGTGATACGACCTGAGAGTCGTCCATACTCGAACGTGGAGGGCCTTACAGGGACAAGGCCATGGATTTGACCAAATCATCCCATATCCTTCTGTCCTCTCTCCCCATTCCCTTCAAAAATACGCCAACAGCGAGCTGATTCGGTTCCTCAGCCTTAAACCATCGGATGTCTCCAATGGCCTTGATCCTCTTTTTCTCCGTAACGATCTCAAGGCCCACATCTACCCCTCGCCCTTCCTTTGCATCCTCGATGGAGGAAAGGGCATCGGCCGTCTCTGGTATCAAGAGCTTCACCCCTTCAAGGGAGATGTCAACGGTCTCTCCTTCCAATTCCAATATGGTAGGGTTTTCCTCTCTTATGACCGAAAGCCTCAAAAAAGTAGGAAATACTATGCGAAATCGGGGGTGTGCCCTCCTTTCGGGTCCTTCATATTCCTTTTCGGCTTCCATCATCACCTCCGCATCGAAACAATCCATTCGCTCCGGAAACTTTAACCTGTGCGGGTGGAGACCCTGAGGAGGGAATCCACCTCCTCCAGCGTAGGGACCGCTCTCCCTCCCATTCGAGTACACTTCAGGGCTGCCACCGCGTTGGCGAATTGAAGGATTTCCAGGACTTCCCAGTTTCTGATGAGCCCATAGATAAAAGCGGCATGAAAGACATCTCCCGCCCCGGTTGTATCCACGGTCTCCACTTCAAACCCCTTTGAATAGACAATCCGGTCTTTCATCACCGCCATGGCTCCCTCCCTGCCCAAGGTAGCACAAAGAAATCCTTTGCTATACCTCTTGAGAGCCATAAGGGCTTTCTCCCGATCCTCGATGCCAGTCAATTTCAACCCAAAAGTGGAAGAGGTGATGAGGAAGTCTACATCCCTGATGAGCTCCGGGGTCTTCTCCTCCACCTTGTCGATATCGATGACCGTGAAGATGCCCTCCTCCCGAGCCCATTTGAGGGCCTTCATTGTGGCTTCGATATCGTGTCCATCTAGGTGGAGGATTTTTCCCGTGCATAGATCATCCCGGGAGAGCTGGCCCTCCTCATAGAGGAGCTTCTTATCCCTATGCCATATGATAGTTCTTTCTCCGGTTTCTTTATCGATGAGGATGAAGGCAAATTGGTTCGTGGCATCCCTTTCCACGGTCACGCTTGAGACATCAACCCCGGCTTCCTTTATGCTTTGTAGGGAGAACATCCCCAAGTCGTTCTCCCCCACTTTGCCAATATATTTCGTCCTTAAACCCCATTTTGAGCACGCAACCATTGCCGTGGCCACCTGCCCCCCGCCGTGTTTTTCATAATCCACAATTTCGACTTTGGTATCAAAGGCGGGGAATCTTGGGACGACGCAGAGAAAGTCGACGGCGTTGAGCCCCATGCCCACTACGTCGAAGGGTTTCCGCCCTTGAAATTTCAGATTAAATCTCACAGCATGTTGCCTCGCCCATTGAAGGGGTGAATGTTTTTCCTCTCCCATTCAACCGCGTAATGTCGGGCGAATTGCTTGCTCGGCAGCAATCTGGAGGAAAGGAGTTCGTCAGGGAATCCATGGATCGAGGCGCGTGAAGCTACGAATCCCCAGATTTCTTCCTTCCCTTACCGGCCAGGACGATGGTGAGCTCACCTCGGATCCTTCTGTCCTTAAGGGTATTGATGACCTCGCTGATCCTCCCCCGGATCGCCTCTTCAAAGGCCTTGGTCAGTTCACGGGTGACCACGACTTGCCGATCTCCGCAGACCTCCAGAAGGTCCTCCAGTGTCTTGATGAGGCGATGGGGGGATTCGTAGAGGATTGATGTCCCGTCCAAATCCCGTAACTTATCGAGGAGTTTTCTTCGCTTTCCACCCTTTCTGGGCAGAAAACCGGCGAAATAAAAACTATCCGTGGGCAAACCCGAAATACTTAGAGCTGCGATGACAGCCGATGGACCCGGGATGGGAATCACCCGAATTCCCCTTTCGACAGCCTGTTGGATGAGTCGATATCCAGGGTCTGATATCCCCGGGGTTCCTGCATCGGAGACGAGAGCGATCTCCTTTCCCGTTTCCATTTGGGATAAGAGCCTATCCAGCTTCTTCAACTCATTGTGCTCGAAATAGCTGACCAGTTTGGTATGGATATCAAAGCGGGAAAGGATCTTTCTCGTCCTTCGAGTATCCTCTGCAGCGATGAGATCAACATGCTTCAGGATCTGAAGGGCCCTCAGGGTGATATCATCCAGGTTGCCGATGGGAGTTGATACGACGTAGAGAATCCCCTTTCCTTGGCCATCCTTGTCCATTGAGCCACCATCCCAGAACGTATTACTCAATTGATTCCCATCCTTGATATCATTTTAGCCTCCTTTTTTCAACGGGTGTTTTGTAACTCATGGGAAAAATTGAGGAAATCAGAGATAGAGGTTGACAAAACACCGTTGAGAGGACATTATAACAAGTACTGAGCTTCATTTTATGGTGTTCATATGGCGGAGGAGAGAGAGGAAATAAGAATGGTCGCTCCCGGGGAACCGAGGGGTTTTCGTCCGGAAGACGAACTCGTTTGGGCCAGGGATCTGACCAATCATTTCATCAAAACCGTCAGTGCTTATCAGTTATCCCCTTTGGGTGATCCTACGACGAGGACACTGCAAGACCAGTTGATGGATAAATTTCGATTTTTCCTCGAAAGGGTTGACTGCCTCACCTGGGATATCGCGGAGTACGGAATCCATTATAAGGACGAAATCGTTTACGAGAATACCGAGGCCAAGAGCAGCTTGGCCTCTCGCTTTTACCGGGAGGGCTTCGAGCAGATACGATTTGAGAAAGGACTGCAAGAGTGGGAAGTGGTCGATTTCATGGATGTCATCGCGAAAGCCGATACGCTCAATCCCTTGGAGGATGATTTAATCACCCTTTTGTGGGAACGTGATCTCCAACATATCCGTTATGTGGCAAGCCAATATCCCCTGGGGGAATCCCCAATCGAATTTGCCGAGGATGTGGAGGGTTTTCGCAGGGCATTAACCCCCGTACCCATACCGGGTTATCAGCAAAGGGAATTAATCGAGGAACATGGACTGGATGCAGGTTTCCCTCATCAGCGGTTAGAGGGGGATGGATTGGAGTTTTCGAGGGATCAGTTGCGGGTTCAACCTGAAGAGAAGAAGGCCCTAAAGGAACGGGTCGACATCGAGACCCAGCCCGAGTTCTGTTTTCATGCCATCGGGACCCTCTTCGAGGTTATGCCCCTGGAAACCGAGCCTCAGGGGTTTGACGCCTTCGTTCCCTTCATAAATCGAGTTATCGAATCACTCTTGGGCAGGGGGGACTTTAAGCAGGCCAGCCAGATCCTGAAGCGGCTCTACATCCTTCTGAATTCCTATAAGCCTTCGGAGTGGCAGAGCGATCTCATCAAGAAGACGATCATTGAGGCGGGTGAGCCGGAGAGAATAGAAATCATCGGAAACATGCTAAAAAGAAATGAATTTCCGGACATAAAGGGCGCTTTCGACTATTTCCTCCTCCTTCAGCGAAATTCCATCCCCCATCTCTGTGAATTGTTGGGCAATCTCACCGGCTCAAAACCGAGAAGGATCATCTGTGATGCGCTAGCAAAGGTGGGAAAGGATGGCATTGAGCTGATGGCACCATTTCTCGATGATAAGAGGTGGTATCTCGTTCGTAATATCGCATATATACTCGGACGAATCGGAAGAAAGGAAGCCGTTCCGCTCATTGGGAAAACCCTTCAACATGAGGACGTGCGGGTGAGGAGGGAAGCCCTTCAGGCGCTGGGACTCATCGGGGGATCCGAGGCGATGCAGTACATGATTCGCTCACTAGAAGATAAGGATATCAGAATAAGGGGAAACGCGGCCCTCAACCTGGGAAGGATGGGAGAGAAGGCTTTGGCTCCCCTTACGGAAAGAATGCTATCCAAAGAGTTCTATAAGAAGGAATTGCAGGAGATCAAGGCCTTTTTTAGGGCGGTTGGAATGATTCGATCGAACCATTCCATTCCCCTCTTGTACTCACTCATGGAGGGGAGAAAATGGTTTGGACGAGCTAAGGCCGACGAGATCCGTGCCTGTGCCATTGAAACCCTTGTCAGGATAGGGACACAGGAGGCGAAAGAGGTGCTCGAGATGGGCGCCGGATCGCGGGACGAGTCCCTGCGAGAAGCGTGTCGTCGAGCATTGTTGGAACTGTCTTAGGGTCTAGCACGGTGGACGAGAAGAAGGAGAAAATTCGATTCATTACCCCCGACTGGGTGAAACCTCCCCCAGCAGTTGTGGAGGGAAGGCAGCTGGCCAGCCAGTTTATTCTTAACCTCCATAGCCTCACGAAGGCTGCCCAGGTTCATGGTACCGACAACGTTGCCCTGGGCCAATCCATCTCTCAGTATCTCCGTTTAATCAATCCATTGATCCTTTCCGAAGGGGGAATTGTCTTAGAAATCACCGATGGAGGTCTCGTCTTGAACGGCCGGAGGATTCGGGGTAAACCGGAGGATCATGCCGTTTTCAAATCCTTTATGACGAATTTGATAGGGCACCGGATCGGGAAGCTCGAGTTCCGTAATCCCTTGGATGAGAGGGAATTGATGGAGTTTATTCTTCTCCTGGTGGCCTTGAAGGAGGGGGATGAGAATAATCCCCTCTACCTGATGAAGGAATTCAGCGCTCGTGGGATTGATTCCATTAGCGCGGATAGGCTGGAGTTAAAGGAGGAGGCTCTCCCAAAAACGGCCGAGCGGAGGCGCTATGCGAGGGAGCTCTATTTTACGGCAATTGGAATCGTGCAGGAGATGATGGAAGATATGGGAGAGGGGAAGCCATTCAATATGAGGAAGACCAAAAGGCTGATGCAACAGATGGTGGCCTTTTTTATGGAAGATGAGTTTATTCTTTTAGGTTTGGCCATGATCAAGGACTACGGCCAGTACATATACAATCATTCCGTGAACGTTGCCATCTATTCCATCGCTTTGGGTCTCCAATTGGAACTGCCTAAGAAAAGTCTCGTTCAACTGGGTATCGCAGGCCTCTGCCACGACATTGGGAAGGCCAGGATTCCCCAGTCGATCCTGAGTAAGTCGGACCAGGTGACCGACGATGAGTGGAAGCTAATACAGAAGCATCCGATTTACGGCGTGGAGACCATTATTGGGGCGAATGGTTGGAGCGAGACCACAGCGACGATGATCGAGACGGCCTTTGAACACCACATGAAAGAAGATCTGACGGGGTACCCAAAGTTGGTCGCAAAGAGGGAACTCACGCTTTTCGGAAAGATCCTCGCCATTGGCGATTTTTACGATAACCTCGTACGATCTCCTTCGTATCGGCTTTTCCCCGTCTTTTCGGATCGGACCACGGGCCTCTTGTTGGAACGGGGCGGCAGAGATTTCGACTCAACCTTGGTGAAGCTGTTCGTGTATGTGATCGGTTTGTATCCCGTTGGAACCCTCGTGGCCCTTGAGGATGGGGAGATAGGCATTGTAGTGGCATCGAATAAAGATGTGGAGGTAATTGATCGGCCGAAGGTACTACGCATCCATTTTCAGAATGGGGAGTACAAGGGAAGGGAAGTTATCGATTTGGCGGAGATAGACGACAAGACGGGAAAATACAGGAATACGATCGCCAAGCCCCTCGATCCCAATGAATATCAGCTCAACGTGGCGGAGTTGCTTTTTTATGGGTGACGTCACCCAGCCAGTTTTTATTTATCCCAACACCAAAAAATCAATCCCCCTTTAGTGTGGCCCTTATTAATCTTTTCGTTTTATTTTTCCCCTAATTCAATCAACAGTAAGCCTGGCTGGGTCGTATAACATGCTTGTTTTCGTTCCCTATTGTTCCAGCTTAACCGAAACCGGCACTGAATTAGTAACGATATCGAATACGGGCGAACGCTTCTTAGCCAGCTCGATGAGCTCCTCCAGATGTTCCTTTGGTGCGTCCGCTTTGACTTTGAAAGTCACGTGAATATTTTCATATCCATTTCTAACACTATCCGACAATCCCAAGAAGCCATGAAGGTCGAGATCGCCCTCTAACTTGGATTCCACTTCGTCTATTTTGATCCCTCGAGCGGCTGCATGGTAGATAAGGGATGTGGTGAGACAACCTGCCAACGCGGTCAGGGCATACTCCACAGGATTGGCCCCGTGATTCTCGCCCAAGAGAACGGGAGGTTCATCCTCTTCGAAAACAAGGGGATTCGGCCGAGATGTGTCTTCTTGACCAGCACCGTAAAAATCTTTGCTGGCCGTGCGATTATGGCCTCCATTGACCCATTTATTGGTTGCGCGAAATTTAAACTTGGCAATTTCAGGTTTGTCTCTTATGGTATCGATAGTGCTCAACAACTGCTCAACATTCACCCCGTTTATGATTTTTTGTTTTGCCATTTCAATTGCCCTCCCTATTGTTTGATCCAATTATTTGATTACTGGAAGACTTACTAGCTGTCTAAACGCTACCATTTCCTGAGCAATAAATAAGGTGAATTATGTATTTTATGGACGGAAATGCAGTAATTTTTCCTGTGAATCTTTTGCCCCTTTGCTACCACAGGCCCATGAGGTGGACGTGAATATTCTATTGCTTAACCCCATAGCCTAGATTTCCACAGAATTGTGGAAAAGTTGTCGATCACTTATTGTCAAATCAATCTAAGTGCTCAAAAAATTATAAAAGTTAGCAAATTGCTTATTACTTAGGCAAAATAAAAATCTAAATATATCAAGTAGTTAGGTTTTCTTAAACGAAATTATATGACGTTCTGCTCGGCCTTAATTTCTGGCAGTAAAAATCCGAAAAAAATTCCGAGAACCATGCGGAAAATGTCGATAAAAATTAACTCATGCCTAAATGCGAGAAACTTACCCCTGCCTTTTTTCTTGTGAATCTTGTTCAACTCTGCTACCATAGGTCCATGAGGCACAAGTGAATTTTCCATTACTTAGGGGAGGTGACAGATGTTTAAGAGATGGAAACAGGCGGTACTTTTATTGGCTCTAGCAATCGCGATTTCGGGATGTGCCGGAGCAGTTTTAGTAGGAGTTGGGGCTGCCGGCGGTGCAGGAGCGGCTCTGTGGACCAAGGGGAAGATGGTTGAAGAGCTTAATGCCTCTTTTTCGAAGGTGCACACGGCTTCTATCGCAGCTCTGAAAGACCTTGAACTTCCTGTCAATACAGATGTGAAGGGAGGGCTGAAAGCCAAAATCGAGTCTCGATTCCCAGACGGGAAATACGTTTCAATCGGTATTCGTGCGGTTACGGAATCATCAAGCAAGATCACGGTACGGGTGGGGACCTTTGGCGACAAAGTCAGGTCGGAAAAGATTTTGGGGGCAATCCATCAACGTCTTTGACGGCCACATGGTCACAAGCATGAGGGCAGGGTTGGCAACGGCCCTGCTTTTTTATTGTAGACACCGTTCTACTCTGCTACCATAGCCCCATGAAGGCGGTGAGAAGTGACATGGAGGATTTCAGGCGATACGAGTGGGAGATGAGGGACAACAAGAAGGGGATTGGGAGATGACTCATAACAGATATTCCACAAGTGTTGCGTCAAATTATAAGCCTGGCACCTTATTTTGATATCATATAAGCACTCAGACTTATATAAGAGTAAATACCCTGATTGCAAAGGCTTAACTTCCGTTATTTTATCAAATACAGACTTAGGATCAAAGCAAATTAATACAATTATTGATCAGTCCAATTCGTTGAAAGAACTGAAGTTGGAGTAAAATTAAAAAGATGCGGTCCCATAATCGGCCTATTTCACGCCTTTAGGAGCACCACCTTGGTCGTTGATGATAACTTCTGCTACCCTCACCATCATGATGATGTTTTTGTTGTTGGAGACCCCTATAACCTCTCTATCTTGTCAACCTTATCGGTTAAGGGGACGTTGTTGAAAACTTTGACTTATTACGAAAGTCACCAAGCCAGATTTGAACATTTGACAAGCGTGACCCAACTGCTCGTTTCAGCGGACCGCGGATCGGCCACGGCCCTGGTGCTCAACGTGGTGGAATCGCTTTCGTATGAGGGTTGAGGGATTCCAATTCCTTAGTGCTTCGATTCGCAATTACGGTCACGTATTTTGGCGAATTATTTCAAAAATATTGCTCACTCCATTCGGCCCGAGCCTTTC
>JABAOF010012448.1_pt1 | contig 32051 bp, 27 predicted proteins | sample 7062171 | NCBI WGS metagenome assembly JABAOF01 (sample SAMN14538628, study PRJNA623070) | marine sediment metagenome | biome: marine biome [ENVO:00000428]; feature: marine pelagic biome [ENVO:01000023]; material: deep marine sediment [ENVO:00002113] | place: India: Gulf of Khambhat ...
CCCAATCGCGGCCCTGCGAAACAGCGCCGAGTGGCGAACGCCCAATCGGACGAGGTTGTGCAGCAGGTTGTCAGGGTGTGAGTAGGGACAGACCGCGACACAGCGGCCGCAGTCCGTGCCCAGCTTGCACCACATGGTGAAGCACGCTTCCGAATCGATCCGCCAGCGCCTCACCCCGTCGATCTCCGTCCTGTCGTCGAACGAGATCGCCTGGCCGGGACATACCTCCGCGCACTTCCGGCAATGCGTGCAGAAGTCGATCATCGTATAGTCCCGGCGGCGCTCGTCCACGATCAAGGGAAGGCTCGTGGTGACGACTCCGATTCTCACCCGCGGCCCCAGCTCGGGCGTCATCANNCCCGCGTCGCGCGCCACCAGCGGGCAGACGACGCGGTAGTTGGCATCGATATGAGCACGAGCCGCGTGGCCCAGGTTGCGGATGAACTGGGCCACCTGAACGGCGATCGTGCCGGCCGCCAGATACTGATGGGCCGACTCCATCACGATCGGCCCCTTCGGCGCCCGACTCACCATCTCCCTGTCCATCTCCACCGTGAAGGCGATCGCGTAGTCGTGCTCACGCCCGACAGGTTCCCCGTAGCGCGGCCCCCGCCCGATCGTGCGATACAGGTGATAGTCCTTGAGCTCGGTAACCCCGACGGACACCGCACCGAGCTTGCGAATCCACGTCTTGATGAACCGCGTCGCACTCTCCCGATCGGAGCTCACCCTCACACTCGACGGCTCTGCCTCGACGACTGGACCCAGGCTCTCCACCGCCGTGAACGTCGCGCTGGCTGCCGGGAACGCGTACGGGTGGTACATCTTCGCACCTCGCATCAACAGTCCGGGCAGTGCCCGGAACGCGTCATCGGCCGCCCGTCTTTCGGGTCTCGACGCGTAGTACTCCTCGTACCTCGGCGTGCCGACTTCCAGTACGTTGCGCGAGAACATGATGTCCCGCTCGTCGATGCGTCGCGTGGGGGTGTCGTTCGCGGCTGGGCGAGCCCGGCCGAGCGGAAGCAGCCCCACCAGGAAGCCCAACGCGGCTGCAGCCAGGAGCAAGACTGCGACGGCGGTGTCGCCCGGAAACCTGAGCCATGCCGCCAGCAAGTAGGGTAGGGGCATGCCGACTGCCAGCAGGGAGAACAGCACCGCTGCGCGGGACTCGCCCTCGCGCTGCGACGCGACCGCGGCGTAGACCAGGAACACGAAGAGCGCCGCTCCCACGCCGAGCGTGAGCAGGTCCAGCGGCTGCAGGTCGACTGGCGGCATGGCGTTCTCCGGGTTTGCTGCCCGCTTTGCGTCCCCAAGGGAAGTCGCGGGCTGGATAAACTTCGCCGCAGCCGGTCGATGTGCAACCGAGGCCGCCGGAATCCCGCCTCGGGCCGCGCCCGCATTCTGGCCACCGCGTCGGACGCGCCCTATGTTAGAACCGCCCGCGACCGAGGGGCGGCGTGACCGAGCATCTCGAGGCTCTCAGGGAACTCCTCTCCGACCGCTACCGCATCGAGCGACCGCTGGGTGCGGGCGGCATGGCGACCGTCTACCTGGCCTGGGACCTGCGCCACGACCGCCAGGTCGCCCTCAAGGTCATGCGGCCCGAGCTGTCCTCGGCGGTCGGGGCGGACCGGTTCCTGCAGGAGATCCGCACCACGGCACGCCTCAACCACCCCCACATTCTGCCGCTGCACGACTCCGGGGAAGCGGACGGCTTCCTGTTCTACGTGATGCCCTACGTGGAGGGGGAGACGCTGCGGCACCGCATACAGCGGGAGGGCCAGCTCCCCCTGGAGGAGGCGCTCCGGATCACCAGCGAGGTGGCCGACGCGCTGAGCTTTGCCCACAGCCAGGGCGTGGTGCATCGGGACATCAAGCCGGAGAACGTGCTGCTGGAGGCGGGCCACGCCGTCGTGGCCGACTTCGGTGTGGCCTGCGCGGTCTCGGCGGTCGGCGCCGACCGGCTGACCGCCACCGGTTTCGCCGTGGGCACGCCGGCCTACATGAGCCCCGAGCAGGCCAGCGGCGACCAGCGCATCGACGGCCGCAGCGACATCTACTCCCTCGCCTGCGTGCTGTACGAGATGCTGGCGGGCGAGCCGCCCCACACCGGGCCCACGCCGCAGGCCATCCTGGCGCGCCAGCTCACGGGGGAGGTCCGCTCGCTGCAGCCGGTGCGCACGTCGGTGGGCCCGGAGCTCGACGATGCCATCAAGCGGGCACTCGCTCCCGCTCCGGCGGACCGGTATGCCACGGCCACGGAGTTCAGCCAGGCCGTCACCGGCCGGCTGGCGCCGCGCCGCCGCCGCCGCTCGAGCATCGCGCTAATGATCTCGCGCCGGCAGCTGCGCAACGGGCTTATCGCCGTCGCGGTCGTGCTAGGGCTCCTCGGCGCGGCGGCGATCCTGCGCCTGGCCCTCTCCGTGCGGGAGGCGAGGGCGGGTGAGCGCCCCGTCACGCTCGCGGTGTATCCGTTCCGCGCCACGGGACCGGAGGCCGGGTCGTTGGGCGAGGGCGCCGCCGATCTGCTGGCAGCTGCCGTCGACGGGACCCTGGGGATGGCGGTGTCTGACCCCGCGGGGTTGTGGCGGCCGCTGAGGGACGCCGGTGGGGAGCTCTACCGGGTGCCGGACCTGGACGAGGCGGTCCAGCTGACGCGCGGGGTAGGCGCACCGGCGATGGTGCTGGGATCGCTCACCGGTGTGGGAGGGCGGTTCGACATCAGTGCGCGCGTATACGACGGGGACGGCACCCTGCGCACCACGCTGCGGGCGGCGGCCCCCGCCGAGAGCCTGCCCCACGCCGTGCACCGACTCGCCATCGGGGTGGTCGCCGAGCTGTGGCAACGGGACACGCTCCCCACGGTGCCGGTCATCGAGAGCTTCGCGACGCAGTCCATCGACGCGCTGCAGGCGTATCTCGAGGGGAAGAGCCTCAAGCGACGCGGCCTGTACGAGGAAGCCGGGCAGGCGATGCAGCGGGCCATCGAGCTCGACTCCACCTTCGCGCTCGCCTATATGGAGCTGCACAGCATCCGCACCTGGATCCTCTATCTCGACGCCCAGCCCTTCGCCGGACTGCGCGCGATCATAGATCGGGCGATGGAGTACCGCGATCGCCTCACGGCGCGCAACCGGATGCGAGTCGAGGCGGCGCTGGCGCTGGACGAGACAGACGGCCCGCGCGCGGCGTCGTTGCTGGAGCGGGTTCTCGAGATCGACTCAGTGGACGTGGACGCGCTGCACTCGCTCGCCTTCGCCTACCGGCGGGACGGCTGGCAGCTTCCCCTCGGGCTCGATGAGATCATCGCGGCGTACGACCGGGTCATCGAGGTGGATCCGACCTCTACGGTGGCCCACTCGGTGCGGGCCGAGCTGGCACTGCTGGCGAACGACGTCGCGACAGCGGACCGGGAGATCGAGACCCTGGAGCGGCTCGGGGGCGGGAGCGCGTTCGTGCGGGGGCGGCTCGGCGCGTTCCGCGCCCTGCGGGCCGCGCCCGCGGAGCGCGACGCGTTGCTCCGGGAGCTAGCCGCGCAACCCATCTCGGAGGTGTTCACCACGCTGCGGGACCTCCGCAAGACGCGGCCGCGGCTCGCGGAGCAGCTCCTCGCGACCTTGATCGTGGACACCATGCCGGTGTTCCACCAGCGGGTCGGCAGTGGAGCCCGCACGCAACTGTGGTTCGCCGAGGGCCGGATCGCGGCCAACGACTCGGTAGTGCGGCAGGGGACGCTCGACGCGATCCGCACGACGGTGAATCGGTACTTCGTCACCACGCTGCTGGCCGGCGTGGGAGACTCCGCCGCCACGGCGCGTGCGGTCGAGGAGCTCATCGCGTACGTGCCGACCGATTCGCTGTCGCCGTATGCCGAGGTCAAGCCCGACGCCTGGGCGGTGGTGTGGGCCGTGAGCGCGTACCACGCTGCGCTCGGGGACACGGCCGTGGCGAGGCGGTGGCAGCACATCGTCGAGACCATGTACGCCGGCGACACTCCGTGGGACTGGCGGGCATCGCTCAGCGCGGACATCGAGGCCCGGCTGGCCGCTCGCCGCGGCGACTTGGAGAGCGCGGAGCTGGAAGCGCGGCGAGCGTACGACCTGTGGCAGATCCACTCCGCGTCGGCGCTGGAAGCCGACCCCGAGCTGGCGATGCGACTCAACCTGGCTGAGATCCTGCGCCAGAACCGCCGCACCGAGCAGGCGGAGTGGCTGTATCGCTCGCTCTGCCCGCCGCACACCTGGTACGGCTTCTACACGGCGCGGGCGGCGCTCGAGCTGGGCGATATTCTGCGGAGTCGCGGTGAGCGCGAGGAGGCAGTGCGGTTCTATCTGACGGCGGAGCGCCTGTGGGAGTTGGGCGAGCCCCAGGTGGTGGCCCCGTGGTTGGACCGCGCCCGGGATGGCCTGAGGGCCCTGGGCGCCCGCTGACGCGGGTCCCCCGCCGCTGGCCGGCGCTGCTACCAGCCGTACTCCGCTTCGAACCGGTCGATCACTCCCAGCAGCTCTTCGGGTAGCCGCTCCCGCACCTCGGCCGCGATGCTACCTGGTACCTCCCGGTAGTGCGCCTGGGCGATGGCGCCCGCGATGCAGGCCTGCGTGTCGCTGTCGCCGCCCAGGGAAACGGCCTTGCGCAGGGCGTCCTCGAAGCTCTCAGATTCGAGGAAGGCGGTGACCGCCTCGGGTACCGAGCCCTGGCACGAGATGTCGAAGTGGTAGGCAGGGCGGATGTCTGCCAGCGAGCGGGTGAGGTCGTACCCGAAACGCCGCGTGATCTCTCGGTTGATCGTCCGCCGCGACTCTCCCTGCCGCGCGAGAAACACTGCGAGCGCCGTCGCCTGGGCTCCCTTGATTCCTTCGGGGTGGTCGTGCGTGACGGCCGCGCTTCGCTCGGCCTCCTCGAGCACGCGCCCCACGGTGTCGAACGCGAACCCCACCGGGCTCACCCGCATCGCGGAGCCGTTTCCCCAGCTGGAATACGGGGCGGCATCGGGGGAGAGCAGCCACTCCAGGAACGAGGCGCCGTAGCCCGCGCCCGGGTAGCGTCGGCCCCAGCGCCTGAGGGCCGCAGCGTAGTCGCCGTCGCCCAGGATTGCGTCGGCCACCGCGACGGTGAGCACCGTATCGTCAGTGAAGGTGGAGCGGGCCTGCAGCAGGGGGAACTCGGTGGTCTTGATGGGATGGCTCTCGTACACCGAGCCGACGACATCGCCGGCAATGGCGCCGAGCATCAGTCACGCCACTCGATCGTCCACCGCACGCCGCCGATCGTGTCCTCCAGCCCTTCCGCCTCGCGCAGATCGTCTCCGGTCTCCCACATCTGGATCGCTTCCTGGCTGGAGACCACGTCGGAGGCGACGCTGGGGCGTTGGGCTTCGGGATCGCGCACGGCGTCGTGCAACCGCTCCGCACCGGCGCGATCCTGCACAACCAGCCGCACGTCCACTAGCTGCGTTCCGGCAACCTGTGCCAAGCGTTGCAGCGCGCGCAGCGCGCTGGCCAGAAGGTCTCTACTCATGGGCGCACCCACACCATGGTGTCTCGACGCCAAAAGTACGTCGGGCGGTGAGTGGCGGCGAGGCCCTCCCCTCGTCCCGTTGCCGCCGCCCGATCCGGCGCTGTAGGTTTTGGTGTGGCCCCGAGGGTCCCCCGCGATCGAGGAGGATGCAGCATGTCACGGCCGTTGCCCATGCGGGCAGGTCTTCTCTCGCTCATTCTCGTCATTGCCATTGCGGCCGCGGCCGTCGCCCAGGACCGGCCGGCCGGTGTGACCGACTCCATTATCGAGCGCGGCTCGATGGTGTACCACGGTCCGGCCAAGTGCTCGTCCTGCCACGGGCCCAGGGGAGAGGGCTCCGAGCTCGGCCCGTCGCTGAGGGATGACGAGTGGATTCGCGGCGCCGGGAGCTACGAGGAGATCCTGGAGCGGGTGGTGCACGGCGTGCCCCGCAGTGAGACCGAGACCGGCGAGCCGATGCCCATGCGCGGGGTGTCGGAGCTGAGCGACAGCGACGTCCGGGCCGTGGCGGCCTACGTGTGGTCCATCAGCCACCGGACTCCGTAGCCGGCCCTCGGCGAAATTCCCGCCGTCAATCAACGCCAACTTCGTGGAGCACCGATGCGACGAGTGAGATGGTACGTCCTGAGCGTCGCGGCGCCCGCCCTCGGGCTGCTGCTCACCGCCGACACGCTGGTGGCGCAGTCCACGGCGCGGCCCGCCGAGCGTGCCATGGTCAGCGCGGCGCAGGCACCGTACTACCCGGGACGCGGCGACGACTGGGAGCGCCGGCGCCCGGAGCAGGTCGGTATGGACCCGGCGGGGGTGGCAGCGGCCATCGAGTTCGCGCGGAGCGGTGAGTCGCAGGCGCCGCGCGACTTGGAGCGCAACCACTACTTGAGCTTTGGGCGAGAACCGTACGGAGAGGCCATCGGACCGTTCAAGCCACGCGGCGACATGACCGGCATCATCGTGCGCCACGGCTATATCGTGGCCGAGTGGGGCGAGCCGCGGCGCGTGGACATGACGTTCAGCGTGACCAAGAGCTTCCTCTCGACCACCGTCGGGCTCGCCTGGGACCGGGGGATGATCCGCGACATCCACGATCGGGTGCGAGGCTACGTGCCCACCGACCACTTCGACTCCGAGCACAACGCGACGATCACGTGGAACCACCTGCTGCGGCAGACCAGCGACTGGGAGGGCACCCTGTGGGGCAAGCCCGACTGGGCCGATCGCCCGCCGCGGGACACGCCGCTCGCGCAGTATGTGGAGCGGGAGCGCAACGCGCCGGGCACCTCCTACAAGTACAACGACGTGCGGGTGAACGTGTTGGCGTTGGCCGCGCTCCACGTGTGGCGCCGTCCGCTGCCCCAGGTGCTCAGGGAGTACGTCATGGACCCCATCGGGGCGTCCAACACCTGGCGCTGGTACGGCTACGAGAACTCCTGGGTGAACATCGACGGCGTGATGATGCAGTCGGTGAGCGGGGGCGGGCACTGGGGCGGCGGCATGTGGATCAGCGCGCGCGATCAGGCGCGCTTCGGCCTCCTCACCCTGCGGCGCGGCAAGTGGGGAGACGAACAGCTCCTCTCCGAAGAATGGGTGGAGATGGCCCTCACCCCCACGGAGGCCCAGCCCACCTACGGCTTCATGAACTGGTTCCTGAACACCGAGCACCGGCGGCTGCCCAGTGCCCCGGAGACCGCGTTCTTCCACCTCGGTGCCGGGACCAACATGATCTACTGCGATCCGGAGCACGACGTGGTGATCGTGGCCCGCTGGATCGAGCGCGCGGCCATGGACGGCCTGGTGCAACGGGTGTTGGCATCCATCGAGGACAGATAGCGGGGAGGGCGCTATGCACACGACCACTCGGCTGGCCGCGGCCCTGATCGCGCTGTCGCTGGCAGGCAGGGCAGTCGCGGCGCAGCAGGAGGTGACCAGGTTCGTCCGCTACACGCACGAGGAGCGGGAGGCGTACGGCATCCTGGAGGGCGAGACGATCCACGAGCTGGACGGTGCCCCGTTCGGCGCGCCGCGCCGCACCGGTGCGGCGGTGGCGCTCGCCGCCGTGCGGCTGCTGGCGCCGTGCACCCCGTCCAAGGTCATCGCGGTGGGCCTCAACTACCAGAGCCACCTGGGCGAGCGGGAGCCAGCGGCGTACCCGGGGCTGTTCGCCAAGTACCCGACGTCGATCATCGGTCCCGAACAGCCGATCGTGATGCCGCCCGACGCAGCGAACCTGCATTACGAGGGCGAGATGGTGATCGTCATCGGGCGGGAGGCGAGCCGCGTGTCGCGGGAAGAGGCGCCGCAGTACGTGTTCGGGGTCACGGCCGGCAACGACGTGAGCGAGCGTGATTGGCAGCGGGCCGACCTGCAGTGGCTGCGCGCCAAGGCGTCGGACGGGTTCGGTCCGGTCGGGCCCGTCATTGCCCGGAGCCTGGACTACGACGATCTGCTGCTCGAGACCCGCGTGAACGGCGAGGTGCGCCAGCGGGAGCGGACGCGCGATCTGATCTTCGACGTCGCCACGATCGTGAGCTATGTGAGCCGCTACGTCACGCTGCTGCCGGGAGACCTGATCTTCACCGGCACCCCCGGCACCACTCGGGCCATGGCGCCCGGCGACGTGGTGGAGGTGGAGCTGGAGGGCGTGGGCGTGCTGCGCAACACGGTCATGCGCGCCGTGGTGCAGTGACCCGCCGGCGTCGGCTGCAAACCCAATCTGCTAGGCCTCTGGAGGAGGAGACCGCCCCATGACCTACCCGCTGCGCATCGCCTTGGTGTGCCTCGTCGTCGCACCACCCCTCGCCGCACAGAGCGCGGAGCGGACGCCCGCCGACGTGGCGCATGCGTTCCACGCCGCCCTGACCTCCGGTGATAGCGCGGCGGCCCTGTCGCTCCTCGCGCCCGACGTCGTGGTATTCGAGAGCGGCGGCGTCGAGGCGTCCCGCGCCGAGTACCGCTCCCATCACCTCCCGGCCGACATGGAGTTCTCCAGCTCCGTATCCCGCGAGATCACGCACGAGCGTGCCGGCTCGGAGGGCGGCCTCGCCTGGGTGCTCAGCGAGTCGCATACCACGGGCACGTTCCGCGACCGCGAGATCAACACCCGCGGCGTGGAGACGATGCTGTTGCGCCGCACCTCCGAAGGCTGGCGCATCGTGCACATCCACTGGTCGTCGCGCCGGGTGCAGTCCGACTCCTAGCCGCTACGCTGCAGCGCGCCACCACGGCCGGACCCGCTCGGGTCAGGCCGTGGTGAACGTGAAGATCATGCCGTAGGTGCTCCCTTCGGGGTGGCGCCAGCCGGGGCCCATCATGTCGTTCCCCATCATGCCGCCGCCCTGCATCATCCTGTCGTCCATCATCTGCTGGGTGACGGTATGACCACCCATGCCGTGACCGTGCGTTTCGAGATCGACGACATGGCCGTCGGCGTCCATCATCCCGCCGCCGAGGTGAATGGTGTACTCCGTCTGGCCGTCGAGCGGCATGGACGGCGTGAACCTGAGGTGCCTCCGGTCGCCAGACCACTCCCAGGTGCCGTCCACCAGCGGCCCGGCCACACCGGCACCGTGGTGCAACGCCACGAACATCTCCATGTCCATCTGCATGCCGTGGCTGAACTCCAGCGTGACGGTGGTGTTGGGATCTACGCCGGTCGCGCCGCCGGTTGGAAGGACTGAAAGGAGTACCGGAGTCTCCTCCACTGCGGCTGGATTGTCGGAGCAGGCCGCAAGCGCCGGGAGTGGGAATAAGATGAACCCGAGTTTGAGTGCGGGGTGAGTTCTCATGTACCGTCTACCTCTCATCGAACCGTGTATGGATTGTGCGGGACTACCGAAGAGCCTCGAGGTCAGCCGCACCGGTTCGGATCTTCGTGACATTCTGAATCGCCGACACTGTGACGATGCCGTCGCCGCGGCGTCCCGTTCGCGCCGCGTTGGCGATCAGCTCGGTGAACATCTCGCACCGATCGGCCCCGCAGATGAAGTGCACGACGGCCTTGTCGGCATAGGCGGATCCTTCGTCGAACGAAAACTTCACCGACGCGGGGTCCACACCGGCACCGATTGCGTGAACCCGTGTCACGCTGAGTCTCGGAACGCCGGACTCCTTCAGGCATCGGACGACGCGGTCGAGCATCTCGACTCTCAAGATGGCGCGTATCTCGACCATGTTGGTCATGGGAACCTCCTAGTCCACCGGCGTGAGCGCCATTCGGTCATGCAGCGCCTCGCGTACGGGCGCCTCCGGCCGACGGCGCACCTGCCAGGACCGCCAGAGCAGGTAAATGGACGGTATGACGATGAGTGTGAGTATTGTCGCCGTGACCATCCCTCCCACCATTGGTGATGCGATGCGCTTCATGACGTCCGCGCCGGTGCCGGCGCTCCACATGATTGGCGCCAGCCCTGCGGTGATCGCCGTGACCGTCATGATGACCGGCCGCAGCCGCTCCAGAGCACCCTCCCTAACGGCCGCGGCCACGTCTGCGGTACTCTGCATGCGGCCTTCGAGGCTGCGTCGGTGGAAGGCCTCGTCGAGGTAGATCAGCATCACCACGCCGGTCTCGGCCGCAACGCCAGCGAGCGCGATGAAGCCCACCCAGACAGCCACGCTGGTGTTGTACCCCAAGAGCCACAGGTACCAAATGCCGCCTACGAGCGAGAATGGCAGGGCCAGCATCACGATGAGTGACTCCGTGACGCCACGGAAATTGAGGTAGAGAAGCAAGAAGATGATCCCTAGAGTCACAGGAACCACGATCTTCAACCGCTGCGCCACCCGCTCCATGAACTCGTACTGGCCGCTCCAGACGATCGAATAGCCCGGCGGCAACGTGAGCTGCTGGCTCAGAACCTGCTGCGCCCGCTTGACGTAGCTCCCGACGTCGACGCCCTCGATGTCCACGAAGATGATGGTCACGGGGAAGGCGTCCTCAGTCTTGACAGCCATGGGCCCCATAAGCAGTTCGACTGTGGCGAGCTGCCCCAACGGAACCTGGGCACCCTCCATCGTCGGTATGAGGACCTCGCGGATGCGCTCGACCTCGTCTCGCAGCTCGCGGGGGTAGCGGACATTCACGACGTAGCGCTCCCGCCCCTCGACCGTCACCGCCGCGTTGAGCCCACCCACCGTGCCCATGATCGCCCGGTGGACGTCACCCACGTTGAGGCCGTAGCGGGCCGCTGCCTCACGGTCGATGTCGATGTCCACGTAGAAGCCCGAGACGTTTCGCTCGGCAAAAGCGCTGCGCGTCCCTGGTACGCCCTGCATGATCTTCTCGACGTGCTGGCCGAGCGCCTGGAGAGTGTCGAGGTCCGGGCCGAAGATCTTGATGCCCACCGGGGTCCGTACGCCTGTGGCCAGCATGTCGATGCGGCCCTTGATCGGCATGGTCCAGGCGTTGGTGACTCCTGGCATGCTCACGACACGATCCATCTCGGCAATGAGCCGCCCGTACGTCATGCCGGGTCGCCACTCGTCCTGCGGCTTCAGCGTGATGGTCGTCTCGAACATGTCGAGCGGAGCCGGATCGGTTGCTGTGCGGGCGCGACCGGCCTTGCCGAGCACCGTTTCGACTTCGGGGATCGCGGCGAGCAGGCTGTCCTGCTTGCGCATGATCTCTCGTGCCTGCGCAATGGACACACCGGGCACGGTAGTGGGCATGAACAGCACCGACCCCTCGATCAACTCGGGCATGAACTCGCTACCGAGGCGCCGCCACGGAAGCACCGTGACCGCGAAAACCAGCGCAGCCCCCGCCAACACGATCCACGGACGGCTTATCGCGAACCCTATGACGGGGCGGTACAGCCAGCGTAGGAAGCGGTTGACCGGATTGCGCCCCTCCGACTGGATCTTTCCCCTGATGAAGTACCCCATCAGGACCGGGACGAGCGTAATGGACAAGAGCGCCGATCCCGCCATGGCGAACGTTTTGGTGAACGCCAGCGGTTTGAACAGCCGACCTTCCTGCTGCTCCAGGGAGAACACCGGCAGGAAGCTGAACGTGATGATCAGGAGCGAGAAGAACAACGGCGGCCCCACTTGCTTCGTGCTCTCCAGCACGATCTCCCACCGGGAGACGGTTCCATCGGCTCGCTCGAGGTGCTTGTGCATGTTCTCGATCATCACAATGGCGGCGTCCACCATCGCGCCGATGGCGATCGCGATGCCGCCCAGGCTCATGATGTTGGCGTTCACGCCGATAGCCCGCATGGTGATGAACGAGATGAGAATGCCGAGTGGCAGCGTGATTATGGCTACCAGGGCCGAGCGGGCATGCAGCAGGAACAGGACTGCCACTGCGGCGACGATCAATGATTCCTCGATCAGCTTCTCGCGCAGCGTCTCAATGGCCCGGTGGATGAGATCGCTCCGGTCGTAGGCCGTCCGAATCCGCACGTCCGCCGGCAGGCCCGCCTGGATCTCTGCTACGCGCTCCTTGACGCGCTCGATGGTCTTGAGAGCATCGGAGCCGAACCGCATCACGACTATGCCGGCCACGACTTCGCCCCGCCCGTCGAGATCGGCAGCGCCGCGGCGAGGGGCGGGCCCTAGCTGGACGCTGGCTACGTCGGCTACGCGGATGGGTGTCCCGTCAGGCGTGGCGCCTACGGTCACGTTCTCGATGTCGGGGATGCCCTCCAGGTATCCCAAGCCGCGAATCATGTATTCGCGGCCGCCCATCTCCAGCACCCGCGCCCCGATGTCGACGTTGTGCTGGGCGATCGCCTGCGCCACGCGCGTCACGGGAATGCCGAATGCGCGGAGGCGCTCAGGGTTCACCTCTACCTGGTACTGCTGGACGAAGCCGCCGAGGCTCGCGACCTCGGAAACACCAGGGACGGCAGTGAGCTGGTAGCGGATGTACCAGTCCTGCAGGGTGCGCAGTTCCGCCAGGTCGAGACTGTCGGACTCGAGGACGTACTCATAAACCCATCCGACGCCCGTGGCGTCCGGGCCCAGCACGGGCTCAACCCCCGGGGGGAGCTGCTGGCGAATCCCGTTGAGGTACTCGAGGACCCGCGAGCGGGCCCAGTAGATGTCGGTGCCGTCCTCGAAGATCACGTAGACGAGGCTGAGGCCGAAGAAGGAGAACGCACGAACCACCCGCGCCCCGGGCACCTTGAGCATCTCCACGGCGATCGGGTAGGTGATCTGGTCCTCAACGATGTCAGGCGCCTGCTCCCTGAAGTCCGTCTGAACGATGACCTGCACGTCCGACAGGTCCGGGATCGCGTCCAGCGGGGTGGTGCGCAGCGCCCACACTCCCGCCCCTATCAGCCCGGCGGTGCCGAGCAGTATCAAGCCCCTGTTGCGGAGCGACCAGGCGATGATTGCGTTAATCATGCTGTTTGTGCTCCTGCTCGCCTGTGTCGGGCTCCACGGCGGCCCCGTGCCCGGCGTGCTGCATGGCGCCGCCGGCGCTGGCGAGGCGGGATTCCGCGTCGATCAGGAAGTTGCCGGATGCCACGATCGTCTCGCCCTCCGCGACACCGTCGAGCACGTGTACCAGCGAACCGGACCGGGCTCCCAGCGCGACCTCCCGTGGTCCCAGCATGCCGTCGGCGTCGCGCACGAAGACCAGGTTGCGTGTGCCGGTCGCGACGACTGCCTCCATCGGGATGGTCAGCACGGCGCTACCGATCATGGCGTCGAAGAAGGTGGTGGCGAACATCCCCGGCTTGAGCCGGAGATCGGGGTTCGGCACCGATACCCGAACGCGATTGGTGCGGGTCTTGGGATCGACTGTCGGGTACACGAAGCTCACGCGGCCCCGGATGTCTTCCCCCGGGTAGGCTTCCACCACGATGTGCGCCGGCGTACCCTCGCGCACGAACTGGAGATCCTGCTCGAATACCTCTCCCTCGATCCACACCTCGGAGAGGTCGGCCAGGCGATATAGCCGCATGCCCTCCATGACCCGCTGGCCCTCGAACACGCCTTTCTCGAGCACTACACCATTGAAGGGCGCCACAAGCGTGAGCGTCTTGGTGACCTCGCCGCTCTCCTCGATGCGGCGGATCTGGTCGGCCGTGATGTCCCAGTACTCGAGCCGGCGCCGTGCCGCGGCCAATGTGGACTGGGCATTGCGGTACGCCTCGACTGACTCCGGACTGATCCGGTCCAGCATCCGCTTCGCCGTCAGCAGCTCTTCCTGCGCTGCCACCATTAGGGGGCTGTAGAGGGTGAGCAGTCGCTGGCCGCGTCTGACGGACTCACCGGTATAGGTGACGAAGAGTTCCTCGACGAACCCGTCGATCTTGGGAGTGATGTCGGCGATCCTGGGCTCGGCGGCCTCGACGAGGCCCACGGTCCGGATGCTGCGTATCAACGTCTCGCGGCGAACGGTAGTGTAACGAACACCGATCGTGCGCGCCTCCTCCTCGGAGAGGTGCACGGCCTGGCGCTCCATCGCCTCGGTGGCGTCCATCTCACGCTGGGCCTCGGCGGCCTCCATCTGTGCGTGCTCCTCCGCGGTCATGCCGGCCATTGGGGACTCTTCTTCCTCGCCTGCGCCGCACCCGACGAGCAGCAGCGCTCCGAGCAGGAGCAGCGAATAGAGCCGGGTCATCGCGCACCTCCGAGGTCAGTGCCCACCAGCGCCTCCAGGTTGGCGAGGGCGCGATGGAAGTCGGCCGCAAGCCGCACCGACTCGATCTCGTATCGGTTGACTGTCATCTGATTGCTCACAAGTGTCAGGTAATCGACGCGGCCCACGCGGTATGCAGATAGCGCGGACTCCACCGAGGCGCGCGCCTGTGGGATGACCGCGTTGGCGTAGAGGGTGGTCAGGTTCTGGGCTCGCTCCGCCTCGGCCCTGAGTTCCGTGACGTCGGCGAACGTCTCATTGTAGAGATCGCGCTCCCTCGCCTGCTCCACCGCCTGCATCGCCTCCATCTCGCGCCGCAGTGGCAGCTGGCGCGAGCCGGCGAACAGGGGAATGCTGACACCCACCATGATGCTCACGAAGTCGACGAACTCGGGGCGCTGCCCGTAACCCAGGCCCACGGTGAAGTCGGGGTAGAGGGCCCGGCGTGCGGCCCGGTAGCCAGCCTCTGCGGCCAGCACTCGCTCTCGGGCCGCCGCGAGGGCAGGCCGGTCCCGCGCCGCGAGTCCCATGAGGGAATCGGTGGGGGGAAGCTCTCCGGCGGGCCCGGGCAGTTCGAGGCCGGGGATCACAACGGTAGCGTCTCGGCCCAGCAACGCGTTGAGCCGCGCGGCCATGGCGATACGGCCCTGCTCCATGACCGTGATGTCTTCGGTCATCTGTGCCACGGCGACCTGGGCCTGGAGTACGTCCTGCTGGAGTCCGGCTCCCACGGCGTAAAGGGTGGACGACACCTCGAGGAAGTTCCGCAGCAGGTCCCGCGTCTCCCCCATGATGCCGAGTGCCCGATCCATGTAGGCGAGCCGGTAGTAGACGGACTTGACGCGAGCTATGAGTTGTCGCTCCACCTCGTCCGCACGCAGGCTCTCCGCCACGGCTAGATGCTCGGCCCGATCCTCGCTGAACCCCAGCTTCCCCGGCCAGGGGAAGCGCTGGCTTAACTGAATCGAGTTCATGGTCATGGGCTCGCTGGTGCCGAAGTCGCTCACCGGCCGATTCATCAACGCGAAAGACAGCATCGGGTCGGGGAGAGCGCCGGCTTGCGGAACGCGCTCCGCAGCGACGTCGACCCGCAGCCTGGCGGCCTGGAGGTTGGGATTGGCCTCCAGGGCCAATTCGACTGCCTCGCGTAATGAGAGCGTGTCGCTCCGCGGCTCCTGGGCGTCTGATGTTGTGGCCAAAGCCGTGAGCAACAGGACGATTACTGCCGCTCGCGCAGTGAGCCGCATGCGGTCCCTGCCGCGGCGGGATGTGTTGGCTATCGATCCTGGCGTCATGTACTCCGGTTCCTTTGGATTCACATCTGGTCAATGTAGCGATCGGACCGGGACAGGAAGGCCGGACTGCTCGCCGCTCTGGGGGCAGGCTGTCAATATCCTGGCTAGCGGGCGTACAACGGCCGGCGCATCCTGTCCGATCCGATCGTCACTTCGCCGGGTTATGCAGGACTCGGGCCAGCGCATCGCAGAACAGATAAGCTGTTGAGTGAAGAAGTGTTACGCCGATCACGCACCGGTGTCCGTGATGGCCGGTGGGGTGGTAATCCCCATGCAGTGGGGGAAGTAACCCACTCGCTCGCAACACGGTGAAGGCCGTGCGGAACAAGCCGCCGCGTGCCGGGCCAGGTGGCATATTGTCCCGTCTCGACCCTCCCATCGAGTACCTCACCGGGCGGTGAAGCACCGGCACGCGACGGCGATTACTGCACGACGATCCGTCCCTTGAGGACGCCCATGTGGCAGGTGAACCAGAACTCGCCGCGTGAGACCGGGAGGAACTCGACGGCGACCTCCTCGCCCTGCGGCAGGGTGGCGCTCTGGCCGAACGCCGGCAGCACAACGCGCTCGCTGCACGGGGCGGCCTCTTCGCGCCGGAACACCAGCTTGGCCGGGACATTCCGCTGCAGCACGATCGTGTCGGGGGTGTAGCCGCCCTTGACGACTATCAGGGCGCTCTGCACGGCATCCGACGCCTGCTGCACTGGCTGGCTCTTCCGCAGCGGCCTGAGGTACCAGAGGATGCCTCCGATGGCCGCAAGCCCCAGGGCGTCGACGATCAGCACGTCGGGAGTCACTGGCTCACCCGCGGTTCCGGGCCAGCCGCCGGAGGCGGGAGGCATTGCCGACCACCGCGATCCAGATGCCCGCCATCGCGAGCGCCGCGATCAGTGGCGCCTGTCGAGTACCGGCGGCTGAGGACAGCGCCCCGAGCGCCAGGGGAATCCCGAGGGCGTAGTAGGCGGTCGTGCCGATCAGGTGCTGTGTTACGGCGCGGGTGGTGCCTCGGCTCAACCTAAGTGCCGATGCAACTGCGTGGAGGCTCCGCCTGATGACCGTGATACCTGCGGCACCGATGCCCAGCTGCCCCGTGACGCCGATGGTGACGCTCACGTCGGGGGGAATCGATGCCGAGCTGCCGAAGGGTGCGCTGCCGATCACGGCCACTCGTTTGCCCTGCTGCTTGAGCCGGAGGACGTATTCCAGCCCCGAGGCATCACTCGCGGCGACCCCGTCCATACCCAACTCGGCCGCACGCCGGGCCGCGGCGGCGGTTGCAGAGCCGCGGGTCAACAACAGGACATCACGTCCCATGCTCCTCAGCTCGCGGACGGCGTTGGGAGCGTCTTCGGTGAGTGCGCCCTCGTCGACCAGAATGGTGTCCAGTTGTCCGCTGTCGCCCACGACGCCGCATGAGGCGAACACCACGCCACGGTCGGCGGCCGCGCCGACCGCGACCTCGAACGGCAGCGCGGCCGCCAGGGCCAGGGCCGCGCTGGATGCCAGGATCAGGATCGTGAGAAAGACACTGACGGCGTACGGTGCCCTCGGGGCCGGGCCGAACGTGTACCATGCCAGGAACCCGACTATGGACAGAATGAGCATCGCGGGCACGAGGTCCTCGGCCAGCCTGGCAACTCCGTGCTGCACCCTGGTCCTCGACGCCTGGGCATCGTCGATCATTCGCGTGACCTGACTCAGCACGGTGTCCTTGCCGACTTGGGTGGCACGAAAGCTGAGGGCCCCGGGTCCGTTGGTGGTCCCGGCCACGACAGGATCGCAGCGACGCTTCTCCTGCGCCAACTCGTCCCCAGTCAACTCGGCTTCGTCCACTGTCGACGCGCCAGCTATGACCGTGCCATCTGCTGGGATCCGCTCCCAGGGACGAACGATGATCACGTCGCCGGCTGCTAGTTCCTCTACGGCCACGAGCCGCTCCGGGCCATCCCGGAGCACACGCGCCGTCTTGGGCTGGATATGTCGTAGCCGCTCCACGGCCGACCTGGACCTGCTCCGGACCCGCGCCTCCACTGCGTGGGCCAACGACACAAGTGCAAGCACTGCAACGGCCACATCGAAGAAGACTGTTCCCCGCGCAGCGACCGGCACGAGGCTCGGAGCAACCACCACTGCGGTCGAGTACGCCCAGGCGACCGTGATGGCGATCGTGATTAGCGTGTTCGAATCAACGGTGCGCTGCCTGAACGCGGCCCACGCATCGCGATAGAAGGCGACGCCGGAGAAGAGCACTGCGAGCAGGGCGAGTACAGCGAGCGCGCCCGATACCCCTCTCCAGCCAACGCTCCCTGGAGCTAGGGCGCTGCCCAACCCGACGACGCGTGGATGTGACAGCAGCAATGTGGGAACCGCAACCGCCGTGGCGAACCAGAACCTCAGCCAGAGAAGGCGAAGCTCGTTGTCTGGCGCATAGTCCTCGGGCTCCTCCCGAGCGAGGTCGTCCGATTCCCGTGGCCACTCGACCACAAACCCCTGCGATGCGACTACCTCCCGCACCGCCGCCACGTCGGTCCGACGGGGGGTGTATTCCACGGTGAGCGTGCCGACCGTCGGGTTCACGAGAGCAGCGTGCACACCCGGTATCTGTTCCACGGCCCTCTCGAGCCGGCGAATCCGGCTTGCGCCCGTGATGCCGTCCACTCGCAGGCGCCAGCGGGACAGGCTGCGTCCCACCTCGTGGCCGCAGCCTTCGATCGCGGCTATGAGCTGCTCCACGCCCGTGACGCCCGGATCGAACACTATGGCCGCCCGCTCGGTCACGGGATTGACGGTGACCTCCCTCACGCCGCGGAACCGCTCGAGCCGCGCCGCCAGAGGAGCGGCGGCGCCGGCGCAGGCGAGGCCGCAGATAGGCAGCTCGAGCCGCTGGAGAGGCAACCGCTGCACGTCGCTATCGGGTCTCCGGCTGGCCTTCCCGTGTTGGGTCACCGTGGCGCCCATGGTTGCCTCTCGTTCGCGCCCTTCTCTATTGGCCGTGGCCGCCCTGCCCGGAATCGTGCCCCTTCATCATGGGGCAGCCCGCAGCCGTGACCTGCTCGACCTGCGCCGGCGTGAGTATGCCCTTGACCGCGGCAGCCGTCGTCAGCATCTGCGCATGCATGGCACCCCGGAGTGCGGTGAGTCGCTCCGCCGCGGCGCGAACTTCCGCCGTATCGGGCTGCTCCGCCGCGAACAGCTCCTCGAGGCGCTGACGCTCGGACGGCATCGTGCGCATGGCACCGTGCTCGATCGGTTTCAGCGACTCGAGCCGGGTCAACTGCTCGGGGGTGAGGCCGAGGTCCTCGCGCAGTGAGAGGACGCGGAGTGGCTGCAAGTGCATTGTCTGCATCGCGGCGCCGCCTCCTGCCGTTCCCATCATCATGCCCATGCCCTCCATGCCGCCCTGCATCATGCCGTGCATGCCGCCGCCCATCCTGCCTTCCTTCATCATGGCGCCCATCATGCCGCTACCCATCATGCCTTCCATCATGCAGGGGCCGTCTTGCCCCTGACCTTGGGGCTCCTGAGCCACTAGCCCTGCCGGAACGAGCACCAGCGCGAGCAGCGCAGCAGCACGCAGTGCGGATGGTATCATCTTCAATCTCTGCATCGTTCTCTCCACGTATCGTCCAGCTTGGTCGTATGGCGTGTGCCCGCCCGGGGCCACTCTGGTCAGTTGGGCCCGGGACTTGCACGTTCACGGTGACCAAGCGCAACTTCGAAGCCACGATAGCGTGCAACGCAGGTGCAAGTGCCACAAATGCTTATGCGACGCGCAGCGACCAAGACCGGTCGTCGGCCGGCCGCGATATGGCCCGGGCGATGGGGGAGATCGCCCATACCACTACCCGTGCGGGTGCCGTGAGCCCTGCTCGGAAGCCTCTCAGCCTCGGCAGGCAACTGCTCCTCCTGCTGCTCGCCTTCGGAGCGGTCCCGCTCGCGGCTGCGGCCCTGGTGGGCTATGCGGTCAGCAGGACCATCATTCTTGGCCAAGCGGAGCGCGCCCTCCAGGAGCTGGGACGACAGCAGGCCGTCCATGTCTCGACCGAGCTCACGCGCGAGCGATTAATCCTCCGCACGATCGTGGGTCAGTTACCGTCGCCGGACGCCGTCGCAGCCATGGCACCAGAGGGAATCGCGGCCCGCCTGGCGCAAAGCCTGCCGGAGGACGGTGTCTTCGACGGGCTACGCCTGGTCACGGAAGCGGGCGACGTCGTGGTCAGCGTCGCTCTGCGGAACACGGCTCCCCATTGGCCGACACGGATCCCGGCGGCGGCGTGGGTGGAGCAGAGCGTGGCGGTCCATTGGGAGGAAGACCGCGCCGTCGCATACGTGCTCGCTGTCCCGCTGGGACACCCGTCGAGCGGCACCTGGCTCGAGGGGCACGTCCGAGCGTCGGACTTCGGGCGATTGTTCGCGATCCCCACGCACATCATGGGCGAGGTTGAGTCGGCTGTGCTGGACCGGCGCGGGCGTCCGATACTCGTATCGCACGCTCACACTGCGTCCGAGTTCTCCGTGGCGATGGGACTCGTCGGCGGCGAGATGCCGAAGCAGCGTCGCATCCGACTCGAAGGGGCGGAGTCACTACTCGTGGCGGTCGAGGTGCCGGACACGGACTGGAGCTTCGCCGCCGCGCTTCCGCTGGCCACGGCGCTCGCGCCGCTGGCTGGCTTTCGGGACGCTGCGCTCCTCGCGACGACCGTCTTGACGCTGCTGATCGGAGCGACCGCCGTGGTGGCGACCCGTACGATCAGCACACCCCTGCGCCAGCTGGCGTCGGAGGCGCGCCGGTTCGGGCACGGCGAGCCGTATCGGCCCATCCAGCGGTCGGGTACTGCCGAGGTGCGGCTGCTGGTGGATGCGTTCAGGCAGATGGCTGACGATCTGCGGCAGTCCCGTGCGGAGATCGACCGGCTGCACGAGCGTGACATGGAGCGGGCGCAGCAGCTTGCCACGGTGGGCGCGATGGCAAGCGGGATCGCGCATGAGGTTCGCAACCCGCTCACCGGCGTGCTCGGCGCCCTCGAGCTCGTTCTCAAGGAAATGGCTAGGAGCGAGCCGACCCGCCCGCTGCTGGAGGAGGCGCAGGAGCAGCTCAGGAGAATCGAGGGCACGACTTCCCAATTGCTGCGCTACGCGAGACCGCCCGAGCTGCGGGAAGTCCTGGTGGACCCCAACAGCCTGGTGGAGCGGGCCGCCCGCGTGGTGGAGGCACAAGCCCGGACGGCGGGTGTCGCCGTTCGCATCGAACCGGAGTCGAATCCCGTGGCAGTGCGCGTAGACCCGGAGCTCACCGTACAGGTTCTCGTAAACCTCATGCTCAACGGGATCGACGCGATGGAGGCGGGAGCGGAGCTGTCCGTGTGGCTCGCCCGGCGCCCGCCCGAGATCTGGATGGGCGTGCGGGATGTCGGGCCGGGTGTTCCGGCCGGCGTTCGCTCCGAGATATTCCGCCCGTTCTACACGACAAAGAGTCAGGGCACGGGTCTGGGACTCCCGATCTCGCAGCAGATCGTGGAGCGGCACGGTGGGAGGCTGTGGCTGGAAGAAACGCCGGGTGGTGGGGCGACGTTCGTGGTTGCCCTGCCGCTGGTCAATGAGGAAGGGATGACAGGTGGCTGAATCGACCGTACTCGTCGTCGACGACGAGAAGCTGATCCGCGTCTGGCTGGAGGCCCACCTGGGAGACGCGGGCTACGAGATCATCCTGGCGGAAGACGCGCAGTCGGCCCGGGAGCTGTTCCAGCGATCGCCTCCGGACGCGGCCCTGCTCGACCTGAGGTTACCCGACGGCAGCGGGATGGATCTGCTGCGCGAGTTCGTGGAGGTCGACGAGCAGCTCATCGCGGTGATGCTCACGGCCCACGGCGACATCACCACGGCCGTAGAGGCCGTGAAGATCGGTGCCTACCATTTTCTGGAGAAGCCGCCCAAGCTCGAGGATCTGCTGATCACGCTCGAGAAGGGTCTCGAGACGCGAACGCTGAAGCGTACGGTCACTGCGCTGCGGCGGCAGGCAGGGTGGCGGTTCGCCGGTGTGGAGATCGTGGGGCGCTCGAAGGCAATGCAGCGCGTCGTCGAGCTGGTCGGCAAGGTGGCCGCCAGCGAAGGGACGACCGTGCTGCTTCGCGGCGAGAGTGGGGTGGGGAAGGAGGTGGTTGCGCAGGCCATCCACGCGCGCAGCGCGAGGGCCGAGTCGCCGTTCCTCGAGGTCAACTGCACCGCGCTGCCGGAGACGCTGCTCGAGTCCGAGCTCTTCNNTCGTCGAAGTGAACTGCGCCGCGATCCCCGAGGAGCTGATCGAGTCCGAGCTCTTCGGACACGAGAAGGGCGCGTTCACGGACGCCCGCGAGCGCAAGCAGGGGCTGCTCGAGCTTGCGGACCGGGGAACGGTGTTGCTGGACGAGATCGGGGACCTGCCGGCCGGTGCCCAGGCCAAGCTCCTGCGGTTCCTGGAGACCCGGACGTTCAAGCGGGTGGGTGGGGTGCGCGACATCACAGTGGACGTGCGAGTCATCGCCTCTACCAACCGGGATCTCGAGGTGGCGGTGGCGGACGGGGCGTTCCGCCGCGACCTGTTCTACCGTCTCAACGTCTTCCCCATCGTGATACCGCCGCTGCGCGAGCACGCGGAGGACATCGAGTCACTCGCACAGTTCTTCCTGGAGAAGATGACGACGGCCATCAGGCGTCCGGCGCGGGCCCTCTCCAGGGACGCGCTCAAGATGCTGGAGCGATACGCGTGGCCCGGGAACGTGCGGGAAGTGCGGAACGTCATCGAGCGAGCCGTGATCCTGGAGGAGGGTGCCGAGATCCTGCCCGAGCACCTGCCCGACGAGCTTCGGCTCGGCAGCAGGCTCGTGGATCTCTCACCCGGCTTCAAGCTGCCGCCCGGCGGTGTGGACCTGGAGGACCTCGAGAGGGACCTCATCGGGCAAGCGCTGGAGCAGACCCAGGGGAACAAGACACGAGCCGCCGGTCTCCTCGGGCTCACGCGAGACACGTTGCGGTATCGCCTGGAGAAGTACGGCCTGCCCAACAGGGGTTCCTGAACGGCGGCGGGACCTCGCGCTCCGGCCGTAGGGCAACAGGCGCCGCAGCCGCTTCCGGGTCACCCGACCCATGTGCTGCGGTCAGATCACCCACGGTAGGCCCCTTCTATTCCCCCATCTCTGAAGCGAACGCCTTTAAGCCGTGGACCCCATCTTGCATGAATTAACCCTGGGGACTTGCCGCCGGAGCGGCTCATGATGGGCGCTCCGCAGTCACGGGAGGGAATGCATGCTTGCTGATCCGGGTACCAGGCGTTCCCGCAGAGGGTTCCTGAACCGCCTGCTGGAAACGAGCGTGGGGGGGCTCCTGGTGGCTGTGCTCTACCCGGCGATGCGGTACCTCGTGCCGCCGCGGTCGGGTGAGTCAGCAGTCGCCTCGGTGACGCTGCCTGTGGAACCTGAGGACGTGGCGTCGAATAGTGGGCAGATTTTCAAGTTCGGCAGCCGTCCCGGCATCTTGATACGGACCCCCCTGGGCGAGCTGCGGGCCTTCTCGGCGGTGTGTACCCACTTGGGCTGCACCGTTCAGTACCGGCCCGATCTGCGCCACATCTGGTGCGCCTGTCACAACGGACACTTCGACCTCAACGGAATGAACGTCGGTGGCCCCCCGCCCAGTCCGCTCGATCGCTACGTGGTGAACGTGCGGCGGGGGCGGGTGGTGGTTAGCAAGCAAGCCTGAACGGCCGAGTGGGGCTCTACAGGGCGTGCCGCTCGCGGCGGCACCGCTGAGTTGACTTTCCGGGGCCCACTACGACTCCGGTTTCGTCTCCAGTCCGAGCAACCTCCGGAACGTGGCCAGCTGTGCCGGGTGATCCCACTCGAACGCGCCGATGACCCGCTTCACGATGATGCCGTCGCGGTTGATGATGTAGCTCTCCGGTACGCCGGTGGTCTGGTAGATCCGCTCGATGCGACCCGCCTGATCGTGCAGGATGTCGAAGGTGAGATTGCGCTCCCGCACCCAGTCCAGGACGTGGCGGGAGCTGGCCTTGTCGATGCTCACGGCGACGACTTTGAGGCCACTCGGACCGAGGGCCTGGTGCAGCCGCTGTATGGAGGGCATCTCCTGCTCGCACGGCTTGCACCAGGTGGCCCAGACGTTCAACAGCATGACCTCACCCTGGTAATCGTCGAGCCCCATGGTGTCGAGGGTCGTGACATCGACCGCGCGGAAGTCGGGGGCCCGCGTGCCGGGCCCGACGAGACCACCCTCGGAGGTCAGGGCCGCTCCGATCCCGATCACACCGAAGAGGACGGCAAGGATGGCTCCCACGGCATACCACTGTGCTCTTGTGGTCACACGTCTTCATCCCCGGTTTGCGTCGCGGACTTGGGAAGCAAGGTCAGTGCCAGCGCGGCTGTGGCTCCATCGGCAGGGGTTTCTCGGGGAAACGGGCCGGACGCGGGCGGGGCGTCAGGCGCCGTGCAAGTGAGGTACCCCGCTCAGAGCGCGAGATGCCCCAGCACCGGTCCGAACCGGCCTCGCGCAGCGCCATCCCGCAGCGCACGGCACCTCCCCCACGCCGCGGGGGATTTGACCCGCGACACCGACTCCCGGGCGGCGCGCGCCGGTGCGTAACCAGGTGAACCGTAGGCGCTTGCGGCGACCCTCCGCGGTGGTGCGGCGATTGCACCTTGGGCGTCGAACTCCGGCTGAAGTGCCCCCACGTGGAGGAAACCGAACCATGCGCTTCTACGAGACGATCCTGCGGTTTCCCAAGAGCGTCATCGCGCTCATCGTGCTGATCACCTTGTTCTTCGGATGGCACGCCCGGAAGGTGGAGCTCAACAACTCCCTCGAACAGCTGCTGCCCCAGAGCCATCCCGCGGTGATCCAGGACAGGGAGCTGAAGCACGTCTTCAACAGCCGCGAGATGATCCTGATCGGGGTGGTCCACGAGAACGGGATCTTCAATCCCGCTACTCTGGCGAAGGTCAAGGAACTGACGGACAATGCTTGGCAAATCACGGTCGCGCGCCCGGAGGACGCACGCTTGCTAGCTGCGTGGGCCGAGACGGTCGACGCGGCGTATCGCGAGAAGATCGGCGACATCCTGTCCGGCGGCCTCACCGTCGCCGATCGCGCAGCCGTGAACAACCTGCTGATCGCGGCGGCCAACGACGGCGCCGCCGATCCGGCGTTCGTGACCTTCCTGCGGGAGCTGCGTCTGAAGCTCTCGCCGTTGAGCGACGTGCTCAGCATCGCCGCGGTAGACAACATCACCAGCTCCGAGATGGGCCTCGACGTGACGCCTCCGATGGAAGCGGTGCCCCGGACCGATGCGGAGCTGGCAGCGCTCGCGGAGACCATGTTCGACAACGAAATGTTCGTCGACCTCATCGTCTCGGCCGACAGCACGGCCACGCTCCTTCTCGCCGAGCTGGCGTTCTACTACGACGACCACACCGACCTGGCGCATCGCGTCTTCGAGGAGCTGGAGGCGCTGGCGGCGCCCTACGAGGGTCCCGAGCGGATCTACCTTGCCGGCGTGCCCATGGTCAACGTGTACACCACCACCTCCATGAGCGGCGACATGGCGAAGCTCACGCCGTTGGTGATCCTGCTCGTGATGGCGGTGATGTACCTGACGTTCCGCATGGTGCGGGGCGTGTTCATCCCGCTGTCGGTGGTCCTGGCCGCGGTGGTGTGGACGGTTGGCGTCATGGGGCTACTGGGCCGACCGATCACGATGATCGTGTCCATGATGCCGGTGATGCTGATCGCCATCGGCATCGCCGACGGCATTCACCTGATCACGGAGTACAAGCTGCTGTGGGCCGAGCTGCGAGACCGTGACCGAGCGATACTCGGCACGATGCGGCAACTGGCCGCGCCGGTGATCCTCACCTCGCTCACCACGATGGCCGGGTTCGGAGCCCTGGCCACGTCCAATTTGAGGTCGATTCGGGACTTCGGGATCTTCACGAGCATCGGCGTGTTCGCCGCCATGGTCTTCTCCCTCACGTTCGTGCCGGCAGCACTGAAATTGATGGCACCGCCGGGGCGGGAAGCTGAGGGTATGGCGCACGACCGGTTGGGGCGCTGGTTGGGTCGGGCCGCCGGGCTGGTGGTACGGCGCCGTCGGTGGGTGTATGCGGGGGTCGTGGCGCTGGTGGCCGTGAGCGTTGCGGCGATTACGCAGATCACGGTCGGCAGCACGATGGTCGCCATGTTCAAGGACGACAGCGCGATCGTCGAAGCGAGCGAGATGATTAACCAGAAGTTCGGCGGCATCGAGGTCATGAACATCGTCGTCGACACCCGTATCGACGATGGTCTGAAGGACCCGGTGGTGCTTGCCAAGATCGCCGCCTTGCAGGACACGCTGGAGACGCTGCCGCTGGTCGGCTACACGTCGTCGCTCGCGGACTACGTGAAGCGCACGAACTTAGTGATGCACGGCAACGATCGGGCGTTCAATCGGATTCCGCGGATCACCGAAGTGGTTGAGGAGGTGACGTGGGCGGAAGCCGACGGTAGGGAGCGGGAGGTCACTCGTGCGGTGGAGATCTCCGGCCGGGATCTGATCGCCCAATATGTGCTCCTGTACGAGAACGCCGGCGGGAACGACCTGGAGAAGCTCGCCGACTTCGACTACAGCAAGGCGAACGTGGTCGTGATGATCCGGGACGACTTCACACCCAATCTGAAGACGGTTATGGAACGCGCACGGGCGTTCGCGCGCGAGAACTTCGGAGGCGACGTAGAGGTCACGTTTGCGGGCTGCTCCACCCTGTGCGTCGTGGGGGACGACTTGATCATCCCGGGCCAGCTCAGAAGCCTCGGGATTGCCTTCGTGGTGGTGCTCCTCCTCCTGGCCGTGATCTTCCGGTCCGCCGGGTACGGCGTCATGGGCCTGCTGCCGATGGTGCTCACGGTACTCCTGGTGTTCATGCTGCTAGGTGCGCTCGGCGTGTACCTGGACGCGGCAACCGCGCTGGTGGCGAGCATCGTGCTGGGCATTGGCGTGGACTACAGCGTGCACTTTCTGTCACGCTACCGCTCGCTTCGAGCTGCCGGGCTGGCTTTCCCCGAGGCGGTACGCGGCACGATGGTGACATCGGGACGCGCGATCGTGTTCAACTCGCTCGCGGTAGCCATCGGCTTTCTGGTCCTGCTGCTGTCCAGCTTCTGGCCCGTGATTCACATCGGCTGGCTGGTATCGGCGAACATGGTGTTCAGCGCCGTCGTGACGATGGGGTTGCTTCCCGGCGTGCTGTCGTCGTGGGGAGGGCAAGTGGAAGCGGCGGGGGCCGAGGCGGGCGTGCGTGCGGTGGAGGACATGGCGAGCGTGCCAGCGTGAGTAGGCCCCGCCCGGCAACGAGGAGTGCAACTGGAGGACTACCGAAGATGCGGAGAATGAAAGAAATCAGCCTGATGGTACTCGGAGTGGCAATGAGTACGTCGGGGTTCGTGAGTGCGCAGGAGTTGACGGGCAGGGAGATCATGATGCTCTACCAGAAGCAGGATCGGACGCGCGATCTGTCGGTGGAGCAGAGCATGACCTTGGTCAACGCGCGTGGCGGGGAGCGCCGCCGAGAGCTGACCTACGTCACCAAGACCGATGCCGACGGGAACCGCAAGATGCTCGTTCGGTTCCTGGCGCCGGCCGACGTCGAGGGGACCGGGTTTCTCTCGATCGAACACACCGGTCGTGATGACGACAACTGGCTGTACCTGCCGGCCCTGCGCCGTACGCGCCGCATCGCCGGCAGCGACAAGACCGATGACTTCGTGGGATCTGAGTTCACGTATGAGGATCTCGAATCAGAGAAGCTCGAGCTTCACGAGTACACGCTGATCGGAACGGACGTGGTCGACGGAATGGATACGTGGGTCGTCGAGGCGGTCGCGACCGATCCCGAAAAGATCGCAGAGACCGGGTACGGCAAGCGCGAGCTCTGGATCAGCCAGGATCACCATCTCATCGTGCAGACGAAGTACTACGACCGGGACGGTGCGTATGTGAAGTTGTTCGCGGCCGGCGACGTGCGGCAGGTGGCGGGCACCGACAAGTGGCGGCAGTACCTCATGACGATGGAGGACGTGCAGCGCGGCGACCGCACGGTGCTGGAGGTGGAGGAGTATAGCATCGATCAGGGCGTTCCCGACAGCCACTTCTCCGAACGGTATCTGCGGCGAGGGCGGTGAGATGGGGTGGGCGCGTGCGGCAGGCGCGGTGTTGTCGCTCGCTGCGCTCACCCCACCGCTCTGCCTCGCTCAGACGCGACTCGGCGGCTTCGTGGAGTACGACAACGTCACCTACTTCGAGGCGCCGGACTCCCAGAAGGTGAACGGCCGCAACCAGGCGATCCTGCAGCTGGAGCTGCGGCACAGGGCGGGGGAGGCGGGCGAGGTGTTCGGCGCAGTCGAGGTGAGGGCCGATCAGGCAGACCCCGCGCGCAACCGCGTGTTTCTCGACGAGGGGTATTTCGATCTTTATGCGGGCGCGCTCGACGTCCGGGTTGGCAAGCAGATCTATGCCTGGGGGCGCGCCGACGCGATCAATCCCACCGATAACCTCACGGTGTGGGACTACTCCGACGTGCTGGACACCGAGGACGAGCGCATCGGGGCCGTGTCGCTGCGTGGAGATTACTACTTCGGTGCGTGGACACTGGAGGGCGTGTTCGTCCCGTCCTTCACGCCGAGCGTGCTGCCCGATACGAACTCGCGCTGGTGGCCTGATTTCCCGGCAGGGATACCGAATCCCGAGTATCCGCAGCGCGGGCCCGAGATCCTCGATGTGGTATACGCCCTTGAGGACCCGCTGCTGCCCGACGAGGGCCCTGACAGCTGGCAGTATGCTGTGAAGCTCACCGGCTCGGGCGGCGGGTGGGATTACTCGATCAGCTGGTTCGACGGGATCGACGACCTGCCCGGAATCCGGTCGGTCGTATCCATCGATTCTGCGGCCGGAACCGGCTCAGCCACCCTGCGGCTCGAGTATCATCGCCGTCGCGCCGTCGGGGCGGACTTCGCGACGACCTTCGGTGGACTCGGAGTGCACGGCGAGGCGGCATACTACATCACCGATGACTGGGAGGGTGCGGACCCCGCCATCGACGACCCCTACCTGCACTACGTGCTCGGGTTCGATTACACGCTGCGCGACGTCGTCGCCGGCAACGACCTCTTCCTGCTGTTCGAGTGGAGCCAGGAGTTCCAGGTCCCGGATCGGAACATCGAGTACGGCATCTTCGACCTGAGGCACGTGTTGCGAAGGTCCTTGATCGGCAACGCCGATCTCGACCTGGGAGCATTCGCCAAGCTGACGCTCAAGGGAGTGTGGAACGTCTACGCCGGAGATTGGTGGCTTCAGCCCGGCTTCGAGTGGTCCGTCACCGACGGCCTGCAGGTGCGCGCCGGAGTGGATCTCCTCGGTGGGCCGGAGGATTCGTTCTTCGGGATGTTCGGGCACAATCAGCGAGCTCAGGTGCGGGGCAAGTACAGCTTCTGAGCCGGCTGCGCGTCGCGTGACTTGCCGCGGCCGGCGGTCGATATCGCCATCCCCATCGGGGTCGCGCTGGCTTCCCGAACCGTATCTCGTTGTTCCCGAGGGACTTGCAGTCTCAGTGCGCCTGGCTCGGTGCTTGCGTGAGGCAAGCGATGATCAGGCCGGATCTTGGACTGGCCAAGCACCCCCCCGGAGAGGGTGGGGATGACGGCCTGTATGATGAAGAGGAAGGAGCGGTGTGGACGAGATGGCTACCGATGGACGCTGCGGGGGCGATCCGCGACCCCCCGAGCCTACGGCGGAGGAGGCAGGCCCCAGCCCCACGTTATGTCTGGGCTTGCACGGTCTCGGATGCTCCGACTGCGCGACCCGCGTGCAGGAGGCGCTGCTGGGTCTGGAAGGCGTGCTGGACGCGCATGTCAGCCTCTGCTCCTCCCTGGCCGCAGTGGCATACGCCCCCGGACGGGCGACTGATATCGAGATCCTCGCCGCGGTCGCCGAAGCCGGGGCCGGAGCGGGCCGCCAGTACTTCGCCTGGGTGGTGCTGTAGCCCTGCCGACGAACGGTCGAGGCTCGGCCGATGGCCGGTCCGCGCCGGGGTGGCTCGCGGAATGGACGGACGGAGTCCGCTTCTCCTGATGGTCGGGGTCGCGATCGGCGCTCTCCTGAGCGGCTGCGCCGCAACACCCGAGGGGCGCCCGCAGGCCACCGACACAGCGCTGCGCGTGGCTCTCAAGCATGACGGCCGAGAGGTGCGCGTAGGGGGGGAGTCGCCCGTGGCCGTCGAAGGGGCGACGCGGTTCCATCTCGACCCTGGGGAGGAAGCGCACGTGGTGGCGCGCGGTGACAAGGCTGCCGTACGGGGCCGCCCGGGCTCCGAGTCCGGCCGCCTGTCGTTTCGCAGCGCGGACCCATCCAGCTTCATTCTCGTCGACGGCAGACCGTACCGGGGGCGGGTGGAAGTCTATGCGCGCCGCGGCGCGCTGATCGCCGTGAACGAGGTGGCTCTGGAGGCCTACCTGCGCGGCGTCGTCACGGCGGAGTTGGGGCTACGAGCGAACGATGAGAGGGCGGCGCTCGAGGCGCAGGCTATCGTGTCGCGCACATATGTGCTGCGGAACCGGGCGCGGTACCGAGCCGACGGCTACGATATGCGAGCCGGCGTCGCCGACCAGGCGTACATCGGCGTGGACGGGGAAACTCCCGCTGGTGTGGAGGCCGTCGGCGCAACCGCGGGCCTCGTCGTCACCTATGGCGGGGAGCTGATCGAAGCCTTCTTTCACTCCACGTGCGGCTACTCGACGGCGTCGCCCGCCGAGGCCTTCCGCACCGTGCGGGCGGCGCCGTACCTGAGGCCCGTTTCCGACCGACGCCCGGGCGGCGGGNNTACCTGAGGTCGGTGTCCGATCGTCGTCCGGCTGGCGGGTACTACGGCGACATCTCCCCGCGCTTCCGCTGGGTCGTGGAGTGGGAGGGATCGGAGCTGCGGGAAGTCCTGCGACGCACCGTGCCCGAGGTCCTCGGCATCGACGCCGAGCTGCTCGACCGGGTCAGCGACGTGCGGGTGCACAGGCGGGGCCCGTCGGGTCGCGTCACCGAGCTGCGAATCCACGTCGCCCGCGGCGAGATCCCGGTCTTCGGGCCGGACATCCGGCAAGTGTTCGTGACGCCGGAGGGCCAGTCGCTGGGCAGCACGGACGTCGAGCTGTCGGTAACGCGGCGCGAGGGCCAGATCGAACGACTCAGGATCGCCGGGGTCGGCTGGGGTCACGGTGTGGGGATGTGTCAATGGGGAGCCATCGGGCGTGCGCGGGCGGGTCAGAGCGCTCGGGAGATCCTCACGACTTACTTCCCGGGTACCAGCATCGAACGCTGGTACTAGCGTCGACCTGGCGGCCTGAGCCTCGGCGCCAGGGTAAGTGGGAGGCGGAGCGGAGATGGTCGGCATATCCCCCGGAGTTCCCGCGCGCTCGCGCGGCGTGGCTGCGCGCTCCCCCGGGGTCTGCTCCGCAACCGACTGGAGCGACATTGGCTGACCCGCGGGCATCAGTTTTGCGTGTAGCGGGGATGGGACGCGCGTCGGTCACCGATCGACGCACTCGGTCACGCACGTACAGCGGAGGCGTGTCGATGGTGAGGGCTGGGACGCGAGTGCCATGAAGGTCGCCTCGGCCGATGAGATCGTCCGCGGCTCCCACTGCGGCCACGCAGGGGCGGGCGGCGTGCGCGTGAGGCGCACGACCGCCAGGCAGGACCTGCTGCGCGGGGTGTGGCGCGAGAATCCGGTGTTGCGCCAGCTGCTCGGGCTGTGTCCCGCTCTGGCGGTCACCAACACGGTCGCCAACAGCCTGGCCATGGGAATCGCCACGTTCGCCGTGCTCACCGGCTCCAGCCTGCTGGTCTCGAGCTTCAAGCGCCTGATCCCGGACGCGATCCGGCTGTCCACCTACATCCTGATCATCGCGACCTGGGTCACGATCGCCGACATGGTGATGGAGGCCGTGGTGCCCGACATCCAGAAGGCGCTGGGTGCGTTCGTCTATCTCATCGTGGTCAACTGCATGATCCTGAGCCGCCAGGAGGCGTTCGCCTCGAAGCAGCCGGTGGGGCGCTCGCTGCTCGACGCCGTGGGCACGGGTCTCGGCTTCATTCTGGCCCTGGTGTTGATGGGCGCGATTCGGGAGGTGATCGGGTACGGCAGCTTCCTAGGCATGCGCCTGTTTGGTCCCCACTATCAGCCCTGGACCGTCTTCATCCTCCCGCCTGGGGGATTCCTGGCCATTGGATTCATCCTGCTCGGCTTCGGTTGGTGGGGTGAGCGCGCCGCCGCACGGCGGCGGACGTTGGAGTGGCGCCGCGCCATGAAGATGCAGGAGGCCGCGTGATGGGCACGCTGGCGTGGATCTTCCTGTCGGCCATGGTGGTGAACAACTTCACGCTGTTCTACTTCCTCGGGCTGTGCCCGTTCATGGGCGTCTCGGCGCGCGTCTCCACCGCGCTGCGCATGGGCGCGGCGGACGTGTTCGTGCTGGTGATCACCGCGATCTTCACCTGGATCCTGAACACGTTCGTCCTCACCTACGCGCCCTACCTGCGCCTCATCGCGTTCATCGTGGTGATCGCCTCGGTGGTGCAG
>JABAOF010003210.1_pt1 | contig 32045 bp, 33 predicted proteins | sample 7062171 | NCBI WGS metagenome assembly JABAOF01 (sample SAMN14538628, study PRJNA623070) | marine sediment metagenome | biome: marine biome [ENVO:00000428]; feature: marine pelagic biome [ENVO:01000023]; material: deep marine sediment [ENVO:00002113] | place: India: Gulf of Khambhat ...
GGCCCTGCGCCGCTTGCGCAGCTGCCGGCTGCTGAGCCCTTCCTTCCGTTGCCGTTGCCGCTTTGCTCGCCGATCGGGATTGACGAAGTGCTCGCCCATCTCCTGGGGCATGAAGTACGCGCCGGTCGGCTCGTCGACGACGGTGCACTCACCAGTCTTGGGATCCCGGACGCGCCGCGGCCGCACTACGCGGTAGACCGTAGGGCGCTTCTTAGGCGGTGTGGGATCCGGATCCGCGATCGATGGCGGGCGCTGGGAGGGTGGGAGCGCGACACCCGGATCGGTGAACGATCGGCCGCTCACTTGGGCCTCACTTGGGCCTCACCTGGCGCCTGCAGGAGGGGGGTGGTGGCAATTTTGGTGGCAGACTGACGGGTATTGATACGACCGAATGAGAACGACGGGACTATTGACCGGGCGCGATTGCTGACTCAGAAGGACGGAAAAGGAACGATGGGTATCGAGGGGAATGGACGCATAGGCCCTTTTAAGTCCCTTGCGTCTACCCGTTCCGCCACCCGGGCCGCTACTCCTAAGTTCGCATCTGGCCCCTTATCGCGGTAGCGAGCCGATCAGGGTCTCCCTGCCCCACCCGTTCTCGCCGCAGCAGGCGCCGGCGGTGGGCCGCGCTCAGCCATGTGACATGACCGCTTGACGGGAAACAAAGCGTGGGCCACCTTGCCTGCCGACCGGCCGCTGATACGGCCCTCGGAAGGGCACCTTGCTGTTGTCCCAACGGGTGGAGGCATTGCATGCCACTTCCTCGCGCAGTAACCAAAGCCATCGCGTTCACCGTCCTCGCCGCTAGCCTGGTTGCCGAGGGATCCGTGCTGTACTTGGTCAACGATCCTCCGATCCGCCTAGCCTTGGGCCTCGTCGCCCTGGTGCCGATCATGTGGTCCATCGTGTGGGCCACCCGCCGACCTGACATTCTCGAGGGGCTGCCCGCCGCGGCTCCACCGATACATAAGCGCCGCTACCTCAGGCTGCGGGCCAAGGTGAAGCAGCTCATTGATGAGATCACCCGCCTCAACTGGACGGTGGTCGACGCGAAGCGTGGGATCCGCAACCAGGAGGAGGCGAAGAAGGAAGCCGATACCATCGAGGAGGGCCTCCACAACCTGATCCGGGACATTCGTTCAAGCGCCGGGGAACTGGCGTCAGACGAGGAGTGGGATTAGCCGCTACGCCGGTAGCGCGATTCCACCACGCCTTCCCATTGCCTGGCCGGTCGGCCGACGGGACGATTCGGCTCCGCCCCGGGGGGAGCAGCGCTTGACGGGACAGAGTGTGGTGGCCACCTTGCCTGCCCGACCGCTTAGATCCCGCAGGTCACGCAACTCAACTACTGGTTCATCGGGTGGAGGCACAGCATGGAACTGCCACGCGCCGTGTCGAAGGCCTTTGCATTCACGGTCCTCGCCGTCAGCCTGGCCGTCGAGGCACTCGTGGTCTATGAGATGCGTGATCCCACCTACCGCCTGGTGCTCTCCGGCCTGATACTCGTGGCAATCCTGTGGTCCACCGTGTGGGCAACCCGGCGACCCCACGTCCTCGGCGACTTGCCGAGCCCCCCAGTGACGCACCGGCGGCGCTACCTCAAGCTGCGTTCGCATGTTGACCTGCTCATGGACTCGATCCGACGTCTCAACTGGACCGTCGTCGATGCCGAACACGGGATTCGCAGCCGGGCAGACCTGAGGAGGGAGGCCGACGCGATCGAGCGGCGCATGCATGACCTGGTCCACGACATCCGGGAGAGCGCCGGTCATCCCGCGCCGGCAGCGGCGGAGCAGGAGGAGGCAGCGCAGTCCGAATAGCCCCGGCTGGTGGCGTGAGTCTGCTGCGTGTTGGGTGCTAGGATCTCGGGTGCCAACCTCGTCTATCCGCTAGTGACTCGTTCCACGAGTTCATTGCATATCGACCGCACCGGCGGATCCCTCCTGGCGCTGCAGTACCGGTGGACTCGACGCCCGCACTGGGCCGGCGACGGCGTCATTCCGACAGCTGCGGCGCCGAGACCACTGGTACTGACGCGCCCTTCGGGATCCGCCGGTGCGTGTGTGTAGAAAGCGAACTCCTGGGTCGCCACACCAGCACCAGCACCTAAGCCCCCACACCGGGGTGACGCCCGGTCACACCGTTGGGTATTTTCCGCCCGCCATGCCAAACGTCGCCCGCCTTCGCGCGTGGCACCGCGCCGCCTCCGCCCGTGTCTCCGACTGGGCACACGCCTTCATCGGCCAACTCCCACGGCTGGGCGTCGACGAGAACACCCTGCTGCTTGGCTTTGCCGTCGCTATCGGCACCGCCGTGGGCCTCACCGTAATCGTCTTCTACAAGCTGATCGACCTCTCCCAGACCGTAGCCCTCACTGCGGTGGGGCGCCTGACTGGGTTTGGCAGCCTGGCAATCGTGCTGGTGGTAGTGGCCGGTCTGGCCCTCACGCGACTGCTGGTCCGCTACGGCACTAAGGATTCCGACGGGGAGAACATCCCAGACGTGATGCTGGCAGTCGCCAAGCGCGGCGGCACCGTGCACGCGGGTCCTGTGGCGGTCAAGACGGCCAGTGCGGCCCTGGCCATCGGCACCGGCGGGTCCGTGGGGGCTGAGGGCCCGGTCGCCGTCGCCGGCTCCGCCCTGGGCTCCAAGATCGGGCGGTTCTTCCGCTCCGGGCCGGAGCGACTGCGTCTGCTGGTCGCCTGCGGAGCAGCCGCCGGTATCTCGGCCGCGTTCAACGCCCCTATCGCCGGCGTCTTCTTCTCCCTCGAGAAGGTGATCGGGAGCTTCGGCGTCCGCGCGTTCCCGCCGGTGCTCGTCGCCAGCGTGATCGCAGCCGTGATATCCCGGGCCGCGTTCGGTGACTCTCCAGTCATTGAGATCCCCACGGAATACGGGGTGGGCTCGGCCAGCGAGCTGCTGCTCTATGCGTTGCTCGGCGTCGTCACCGGCGTGGTCGCCGTGCTGTACACTCGGGGCGTGTACCGCATGCAGGATCTGCTCGGCCGCCTCAAGCTGGGTTGGCATCGGATCCTGGTCGGCGCCCTGCTGGTGGCAGCGCTCGACGTGCTGTTCAAGGCAGACCTGTGGGGCCAGGGGCACGAGACCCTCTCCATCGAGATCATCGGCGCCAGGTCGGGTCATTTCCTCGTCGGGCTAGCCCTAGCCAAGATTCTGGTCACGGCCGCCACGCTCGCCGTGGTTCGCACCGGAGGCGTGTTCACCCCTGCCCTGTTCATCGGGGCCACGCTAGCAGGGGGGTTGGGCGCATCTGTCGCCGAGCTCGTGCCCGGCTTCACCATCGAAGCGGAGGCCTTCGCCCTGGTTGGGATGGCTGGGCTGGTGGCCGGCAGCACTCACGCGCCCCTCACGGCCATCATGATCGTGTTCGAGATGACGTACGACTACGCATTGATCCTCCCACTCATGCTGTGCGGTGCCATCGCGTACATCACGGCGCGGCGCGTTCATCCGGAGTCGATCTACTCCGAGTGGCTGGTCCGTCGTGGGGAGAACATCAGAAGAGGCCGCGACACCGCGGTGATGGAGCGGCTCCAGGTCGGGGACTCCTACAACCGCGACCCCCACATCATCGGTGAGAATGCGAGCGTGGCCCAGATCATGAAGGCCATTGGGTCCAGCCCGCAGATCGAATTCCCGGTGATGGATGCGGACCTCAAGCTGGTGGGGATGATCACCTATGACGATCTGCGGACAGTTCTCACGGATGCGGACCGGTTCGCCTCGGTGGTGCTGGCCGGGGACTTGGCCAGCCCCCACTTCGAGCGGGTGACCCGTGATGACTCCCTGAAAACGGCGCTCCAGAAGCTGGCCGTGCGCGGGAGCCACTACATTCCCGTCGTCGACTCGGAGGACCCCGATCGTCTCTTGGGGGTGATCGGGAGGCAGGAGATTCTGGCCGCCTACGACCGCGAAGTGCTCACCGAGCAGTAGCGCAGTATCATTCGTTGACTTTCCTGTGCGCGGGCGATAACGTCGCCTGTCATTTCTGCTAGTGGGGGACGCGATGGTACGAGCGACTGTCAGACTTGCAGCAGCCGCGGCGCTGGCCGCGCTGATCCCTGGTGCGGCCGTGGCCCAGGGATTTCAAGTAAACGAACACGGAACGTGCGTCATGGGACGGGCAGGCACGGGTGTCGCCTCACCGTGCGAGGACGGCTCCGCCGTCTTCTATAACCCCGCCGGGATCGCCGGGATGAGGGGGTGGACGGTCAGCGGTGGTCTCACCGTCATCTCCGCGTACGGCGACTTTACGGCCGACCTCACAGGTGAGAGGACCGACCTCGCCAACTCCCCGATTCTCGTGCCGCACGTGTATGCCGTCTACGGTATCACGGACCGGCTCGCTGCGGGTATTGGTGGTTTCGTGCCCTACGGCCTCGGCACCACGTGGCCGGTTGAGTTCGAGGGCCGGTTCAACGGGTACGACAACGACCTACAGTCCATTTACGTCCAGCCGACGCTGGCTTACCGCATCAACGACATGGTGGCGGTGGGCGCCGGGTTCGACTTCGTCATCGGTTCCCTCGAGCTCAACCAGCGGCTGGATCTCTCGGTGCAGCCGGCACCGGCACCGGCGCCGGCCGGCACACGGCTGGGACAGCTCGGCGTCCCGTTCCACACCGACTTCGCCAGCGCGGAGCTCAAGGCCACGGGGGCCACCGGCTTCGGCGGAAACTTCGGGGTCTGGGTAACGCCCGTGGAGGGAGTGGACATCGGCGTGCGGTACCTCACACGGGTGAAGCTGGACTATGAGGGGACCGCGACGTTCGAGCCCGAAGCCACCGGCATCACTCTGCCGGCTGACAATCCGTTCGGTGTCCCGGGTGGAACGCCCCTCGACGCGGTCGTGGCGGGCCTGAACCTCTTCTCCGCAGGCCAGCTCCTCGACGATCAGACCGTCACCGCCACCATCAGGATGCCGGAGCAGTACACCGTGGGCGTGGCGATTGACGTCTCTGCCGCGCTCAAGGTCCTGGCCGAGTGGCAGTATGTGAACTGGTCGGTGTTCGACAGGATCGAAGCTGACTTCGCTATCGCGCCTGACCTCACGCTCGAGGAGAACTACGACGACACCAACGGCTTCCGCGGAGGGTTCGAGTGGAAGGCCAGCAGCAAGCTGGTGCTCCGCGGGGGATACCTGTTCCATGAGGGTGCTGCACCGCCGGAGACCGTTACTCCGCTGCTTCCCGAGGCGAACCGCAACGAGTTCACGGCAGGGGTAGGCTACCGGTTCAGCGACCGGTTTCTCATCGACCTGGCCTACCAGTTCCTTGCGCAGGACCAGCGACGCGGCCGGGTGCGTGAGCCGCTGCCGGGGAACTCGCCAACGGTGGCCTTGAATAGCGGGTTGTACTCGTTCAACGCGCATCTGTTTGGCGCAACGGTAACGGCACACTTCTAGCCGTGGATCGATACCGCAGATGGATGCGGATCAGAACGCAGATGAACTGGTGACTAGAACCCGAATACTGGAACGCATAGAGGATCACGATATGTATCGTCGACCAAACTGGAGCCACGTCCTGCGGGTAGGGCTGCTCGCGGCCTTGCCGTTTGTTGCTGCCTGTGACGACGAGGTGCTCAACCCCCCAACGGCGGATGCAGGTGCGATGTTCGTCCGCTACGTGGCGATTGGTAACAGCATCACTGCGGGATTTCAGTCCGGCGGGATCAACGAAAACACGCAGCTCGAATCGTACGCGAGCCTGCTTGCAGAACAATTTGGCGTCAGCGGGTTCCACGTNNAGTTTGGCGTGAGTGAGTTCCACGTGCCGCTGCTGGCCTTCCCCGGGTGCCCACCGCCATACTCGAACATCTTCACCCAGGAACGGATCGCGACGATCCCCAACGACTGCGCGCTCCGCAAGGCGCCCACGGCGGAGTTCCTCAACAACGTGGCGGTGCCGGAGGCGGGGGTGATCGACGTGCTCGACAACCTCGATGACAGGAGTAATGCCAACGCGCTCACCACCTTGATCCTGGGCGGGCGCACGCAGCTCGAGGCGGCGGCTGAAGTACAGCCCACGTTCGTTACAGTCTGGATTGGGAATAACGACGTACTCGGTGCGGCCCTGTCCGGCCTTCAGCTCCCGGTAACCGCGGCCGCCACATTCGACGAGGACTACACGTCCATCATGAACCAGCTCGATGCCATGGGCGTAGAGGGTGGTGCTCTCATCGGCGTGGTGAACGTCACCAACATGCCGAACCTCTCGGCAGGACAGGTGTACTGGGGGCTCCAGGCCCAGGGGCTGCTTCCTCCGGCACCGCTGCTCACCCTGCTCAACTGCGGGCCGACGGAGGGGGGAGGCAACTCGCTCATCCCCTTCGCCTACGGGTTCCCCAAGATCGCAGCGGCCAGCCCGCCGAACCTAATACCGCAGACGATCGACTGCCTGGGTGACGCCGAGGTGCTGACGCCGACCGAGATCCAGACGGTCGCCACCGCCGTGGCGAGCTACAACGCCACGATCTCGACAGCGGCGTCGGGCCGAGGATGGGCCTACTGGGATCCAAACCCGACCTTCGATTCGCTGCGCGCAGTGGGCGAGATTCCACTCTTTCCCAATGCGCCGCCAAGCCCGCTCGCGCTGACTGAGCCGTTCGGACCGTGGCTCAGCCTGGACGGCGTGCATCCGAACGCTGCGGCCCACGTGCTGATCGCAGACCACGTGATTGACGCCATCAACACCACGTACGGCACGGACATCGATCACCCGTAGCGCCGCGGTCGGGTCGAGTTGTGGATACGGCGGGAGGCTCGGCTTGGTGAGCCTCCCGCTTTGCTGTAGATTGCCGCGGCCAATGCCCAACCACCCACTTACCACCCCACAGCCGGCGGATCGGCGGTTCGGCGGACCGGCGGCTCACCGCAGCCCAGCCCCCCCCCGCCGGGCGGTTCGGCGGTTCGGCGGACTGATCTGCAGCGGCAAACCGGTGGCAGGTGGGCAGCGAACGTACCGCCGTACCGACGGGGGTGCGGCTGTGGTGGTGGCGGCGGGGGACCGCCGGACCGCCAGACCGCCGGTCCGCCGACCCGCCGTCATCCTCGCGGCTTCCCTAATCGCAGCGACCGCCGCTCCCGCCCTGGCCCAGTACCCCGATGCCTGGATCCTGCCCCGGGGTGCACTACGGGTGAGCTTCGAGCCTCGATACGTCAGCTTCGACCAGCGGTTCGATCCCGACGGGAACGCGGAGGCGCTGGGGACCGACTTCTCGGACTCGGCGGCCGGCGTGCGACTCGTCCCGACCGCCCTTGGCGCGGAGAGCGCCATTCGCTCGATCACCGGTGACGGCTCCTACACCATGAGCGCCGGTGCCTTCCGCACGACCCTCGACAGCGACATTCGGCGGTTCCCCTTCAACTTCTATCTCGGGATCAGCAATCGGCTCACCGTCACCGTGTCGATCCCGTTCGTGACCACGCGGGCGCAGGCCGACTTCGTGGTGGACAGCGCTGGTGCCAATGTGGGGTGGAATCAGGCAGCGCCAACGGCGCAGGGCGCCAGTGCCGCGACCCAGATCCAACTGCTCCTCAGCGAGCTCGAGGCTGGGGCCGCGTTCGTCCAGACCCAGATCGACGCCGGCCAGTTCGGATGCCCATCGAGCCCCCAGTGCGACCAGGCGCGCGATCTCGTGGCCCGAACGCTGATCATGGCAGGAGATCTGTCCGCCCTCAGCGGCGTCAGTGCGGACGGGAGCACCGCAGCTGAGCTACCGCCGTTCGCTCCGCTGGCTTCCTCATCTGCCGGGCAAGCGGTGCTCACGGCCGTCCAGAGCATCAATGCCGAACTCCAGTCGTTCGGAGCCAGTCCACTGACCGCCACCCTCCCACTGCCAGGTGAGCCCGTCACGACTGAGGACGTCCAGACGCTGTTCACAGAAGCTGCGTTCGGTTACCTCGCGTCGCCCATCGAGCTCGCCAAGTACCGGCAGAAGCTGGGCGACGCCGAGGTAGGAGTGCGGTGGGGTCTGGTGCAGCAACCCAAGCTCCACACCGTACTCTCCGCCACCGTCCGACTGCCTACTGGGATGCGAGACCTGCCGGAACACTTCACTGACATCGGTACCGGCGACCGGCAGACCGACCTGATCCTCGGTGCGGAGGCCCTGTGGGAGCTGGGATCGGTGCTGGCTGTCGCGGCAAGCGCCTCCTACACCTTGCAGCTCGGCGACGAGCTCCCGCGCCGGGTGACCTCTCACGATCAACCGATCGTTCCGGCTTCCACCGAACAGGTGGTCAGTCGCAATCTCGGGGATGTGTTGGTGCTGAGTTTGTTCCCTTCGCTGAAGCTCAACCAAGCCTTTAGCGCATACGCCTCTGCACACTACTTTCACAAGTCAGCCGACCGGTTCGCCGTGGCCGGGAGTCCGGTGGATCCCTTGGGGGATGAGACCCAAATGCGCTCCCTCAGCTTCGGCGGGGGGATCTTCTACCGGGCCCTCCGGGGCGCGACGCTACCCATCGAAGCCGGGATCGACTACCGGGCAGCATTCCGAGGGTCAGGCGGACTCACCCCGAAAGGCAGGACGGTGAAGATCTATTTGAGGCTGTTCTACCAGCTATTCGGGGGTCCTGAGCCTGAAGAAGCGGAGACAGAAAGCAATTAGCGATTCGCAATTCGCAGTTCGTACACGAATTGCTAACTGCGAATTGCCAATTGCTTCTTTAACAGCTCCGCCGCGTGCTGCTTGACCACCGGGTCCTCTGCATCCCCTAGCATCCGGGCAATCTCCTGCACACGCTCATCTCCAGTCTGCACCCTCACATCCGCGGTCGCGATACCACGGCGAGGACGCTTGCTCACGGTGACGTGATGAGTGGCCCGGGACGCGATCTGAGGGAGGTGGGTGATGACCAGCACCTGACAAACTTGGGCCACCTGGGCCAATGCATCGCCCACCTGAAGCGCTACCTCACCACCGATCCCTTGATCCACCTCGTCGAACACTACCGTGGGAATGGCGTCGTGTCCCGCTAGAACCACCTTGAGTGCCAGCATCAGGCGGGAGAGCTCGCCTCCACTGGCTACCTGCGTCAAGGGCCGGGCTGGAAGGCCCGGATTGAGCTGCACCATGAACGTGACCGCATCGGCCCCTGACGCCGTCACCGATGGCGCGGCATGCACGTCCACCGCAAACGTTCCGTTGGGCATGCCAAGCCCGGGGAGCAGCTGCTCCACAGCCTTCGCCAGCCTGCCGGCCGTCCTAGAGCGCTTGGCCGTGAGCGCCGCAGCTGCTGCGTCGAGTTCCGCCTCCGCCTCGCCTCGCCGCTCGCTGAGCTTCGCGAGATCGAGATCGGCGGTATCGAGCAGATCGAGTTCGCGGCGGGCTTCGTCCGCCGTGCGCAGGACGTCGGCAATGGTGGGTCCGTACTTCTGGGTCACGCGATACAGGGCGTCCCGCCGTCGCTCCACCTCGGCCAGCCGATCGGGATCCACGTCGATGCCTGACGCGTACTCCCGAACGGCGAGGCTCAACTCCTCCACATTGGCGTACGCGGCGTCAAGGAGCTCGCGCCATTTCCCCACGCTCTCATCGATGCGCTCGAGCTGGGCCAGGGTCTTGGAAGCCCCACTTAGAGCCTCGAGTGCCGATCCTTCATCTCCGCTCTCCATCAGCTCACTGAGGCGCTCCGCCAGCCGAGTGAGCTCCTCGACGTTCGCAAGGCGCTTCGCCTCGACGGCAAGCGCCTCATCTTCACCGGGCTTTGGCTTTGCGTCACTGATCTCCTTGACCACATGGCGTAGGTAGTCCGCCCTCCTCTGCACGTCGTCCCGATGGGCTACCAGCTCGGCTTCGTCGTCGCGCAGGCGCGCGGCCGCCTGGTACGCGGCGGCGACGCGCGAGCGCTCCGTCCCCGCATCGCCAAATGAATCCAGGATGTCCCGCTGCGCTGCAGGCTTGAGGAGCGACTGGGCTTCGTGTTGCCCGTGCAGGTCCACCAGCAGGCGTCCCAGTTTCGCCAAGGCCGAAACCGTGGTGGGGCTGCCGTTGGCCCATGCCCGGTTTCGGCCTTCTGCGTTGATCTCGCGGCGGACAATGAGGCGGTCCTCCTCCAGGTCCACTCCCGCTTCGTCCGCCACACGTGCGACCCCCGTCGTCGCTGCCACGTCGAACTCCGCTTCCACCACGGCCCGAGGAGCTCCAGGGCGCACTAGGTCCGCGCTGGCCCGCTCCCCCAACAGCAGGGATAACGCGTCCACCAACATGGACTTCCCGGCCCCGGTCTCGCCGGTGAGGACGTTCAAGCCGGGTTTCAGTGGAAGGGTGACGTCTGCGATGACCGCTAGATCACGGACCCGAAGCTCAGTCAGCATCGTTCGAGGAATTCCGATCGCCGAGGTTGCCCCACTCTAACTTCTCCCGCAGGCGAGTGAAGAAACCTTCTCGCTCCAGTCGTACCAAATGCACGGCGGCGGGCGACTGCCGGATCACCACGCAGTCCTCGGGCTGGAGCTTTCCCCCCACCTGTCCGTCATACGACACCAGCACCTCGTCGGCTCCAGACGGCTCGATTTGCAGCGTGACTTGGGAGCTGGCTGGCACCACGACCGGCCGAACCGCCAGGGTATGAGCGCAGATAGGCGTGACGACCATGGCGTCCACTTCTGGCGTGAGGACCGGCCCACCAGAACTCAGGGAGTAGGCGGTTGATCCTGCGGGGGTGGCGACGATGATCCCGTCGGCGGTGTACAGGCCAGCTTCCTCACCACCAACGAACACACGAACCCGGACCACCCGCACGACTCCGGCCTTGTGCACCACGACATCATTTACCGCCGGCTTCCCCGGGGTCTTGTTCCCCTCAGCATCGATGATCTGCGATTCCAGCATGCGACGGGATTCCAGGTGGTACTTCCCCTCGACGAATGCCGTGACGGCCTCTTCGAGGAAGTCGGGTGTGGCGGTGGTGAGAAAACCGACCCGCCCAAGATTGATGCCGAGAATCGGCACCTCCTGGTTTCCCAAGGAGCGGGCTCCCCGCAGCAACGTACCGTCCCCGCCCAAAGTCACCAGGAGATCGAGGTCACTGCTTTCAGACTCGAGCAGGTTGACTTCTGCAGGCCAGAGCTGGGCAAGCCCTGGCTCGACGAACGGATTGAACTTGTGGACCTCGACCTGACTGGCGAGCCTGGCAAGGAGTCCGTGGAGTTCGGTGTACCGCGGGTTGCCGACGACGCCGACGTTCATGTCGCGGAGAGCGTCTCCGTGGCCGACCAGGTGCGGATCCTCTCGGCAATCCCGGGGCCGGTGAGCCCGACCTCCTCGAGCTGCTGGGCCCGTGACGCATGCTCGTACGTGCGATCGGGGATCCCCAGGACCACAACGCGCACGTCAGAATCGATCGACTGCACCGTAGCCGCCACGAACGCACCGAAACCGTTCACCATAGCCCCGTCTTCCACCGTCAGCAGCACGCGGTGATGCCGGACCAGCTCCTCCAGCATCGCGCGGTCGAAGGGCTTGACGAACCGACAGTTCACTACCGTGACGTCGAGGCCGTCTTCCGCCAGGAGCGCCGCTGCCTCCATCGCGGGCTGGCACATCACGCCGACGGCGAGGATCGCACACTCGGCCCCTTCCCGAAGTATCTCCCAGCTCCCATACGGAACCGGCCCGACCTCCGCCGCGGGCGGCGCCGGTCCGGGGGCCTTGTCCCTAGGGTAGCGGGTGCAGAAGGGACCATCGTGCTCCAGGGCGCACCGCAGCAGCCCGATGAGTTCGGCACCGTCTCTGGGCGCCGTAACCGTCATGTTGGGAACCGTCAACATGTATGCGAGATCGTAGAGACCCATGTGCGTCTGGCCATCCGCACCCACCATCCCGGCCCGGTCCATGGAGAAGATCACCGGAAGGTTCTGGATCGCGACGTCGTGGATAATGCTGTCGTAGGCGCGCTGAAGGAAAGTCGAATAGATGGCGACGACGGGCCGGATGCCTTGCGTAGCCAGGCCGGCAGCGAAGGTGGTCGCGTGGGCTTCGGCGATCCCTACATCGAAGAACCGGTCCGGCCATCTCTTCTCGAAGATGTCGGTGCCGGTCCCGGATGGCATCGCCGCAGTGATCGCCACGAGCTCCGGATGCTCGGCTGCGAGCTCGGTGATAGCGGTCCCAAAGACCTTCGTCCACCCCGGCGCCTTGGACTGGGACGGTCGGAGCACCCCCGTCACCGGGTCATAGGGCTGCCGGGCGTGGAACTTCTCGCGATCTGGCTCCTGCAGCGGGAAGCCCTTCCCCTTCTCGGTCACCACGTGAACGACCCGGGGACCCTTGAGGTTCTTTACCAGGTCGAACGTGCGTAGCATTGCATCGATGTTGTGACCGTCAATCGGCCCAAAATAACGGAAGCCGAGTTCCTCAAAGATCATCCCCGGCGACCACAGGTTCTTGATGCTCTCTTCCACCGTCTTCGCGAACTCCACCATCGACTTGCCGCCGACCAGGTGTGACGCTCTCTCAATCAAGTGCTTCACATGTTCGCGCATGCGGTTGGTGAACGGACTCGCGATGATGGAGCCAAGGTACTTGTTGATGGCACCGACGTTGGGAGCGATCGACATGCCGTTGTCGTTCAGGACCATGATGATGTCCCGATCCGAGTGCCCGGCGTTGTTCATGCCCTCATAAGGCAGCCCGCACGTCATCGCCCCGTCTCCCACCACGGCCACGACATGGTAGGAGTCGCCGCGCATGTCTCGCGCCGCCGCCATGCCGAGGGCCGCGGACATGGCAGTACCTGCATGCCCCGCTCCAAAGATGTCATGCTCGCTCTCAGTGCGACGGAGGAAGCCCGACAGCCCGCCCGCCTGCCGTAGGGTCGGTAGCTGCGCGTTACGGCCGGTCAGGACCTTCCACGGGTATCCCTGATGGCCCACGTCCCACACGATCTTGTCGCCGGGGGTCTCGAACGAGTGGATCAGCGCGATCGTGAGTTCCACCACTCCGAGGCCCGCGCCGATATGGCCGCCAGTCTGCGAGACCACTTCGATGAGGCGCTGGCGCACCTCGTCGGCGAGGTCTTGCAGCTGTTCGCGGGGCAGGTTTCTAACGTCGGCGGGTCCCCGGATGGAGTCTAATAAAGCCATCAGCCTACAGCCCTCAGCCTTCAGATTGATTGGCAGCAACTCGCAGTCCGCAGCTAGCGGCTATGCGAGCAATTAGCGATTCGCAGTTCGCAATTCGCGGCTATGGGAGCAATTGGCCATTCGCAGTTCGTGATACCAGCTCCGCGCGAACTGCTAATTGCGAATCGCTGCTATCGCAATCCGTCGCTGTGCTCCGTGCCGCCTCCCGGCCGGGCGGAGGTACAGACTGCCCCAGCCGCTCGCTTCACGACCGCCGTTCAACAATGAACCGAGCCAGCGCTACCAGCAGGCTGCAATCTATCCCGTGCACCCCCAGGCGGTCCACGGCGCGTGCGGCGTGCTCCTCAGCGCTGACCCGTGCCGCTTGGACGCCAAGGGTCGCCGCAAAGCTCGCTTTGTGCTGTGCAGCATCCTTCCCTGCCGTCTTCCCCAGCTGGCTCGAACTCGCCGTGGCGTCCAACACGTCGTCAACGATCTGGTATGCGAATCCGATTTCGAGCCCGTAGGCCCGGACGGCCTCCACCTGCTCCCGTCCGGCACCTGCCGCGAGGGCGCCAACGACGCCGCTGGCCGCGATCAGTGCGCCGGTCTTCGCCCGGTGGATTCGCCCGAGGGCTGCTGGGGAAACCTCCCTCCCCTCCGCCTCCAGATCCAGCACCTGCCCGCCGATCATCCCCGAGGCGCCGGCCGCCCGATAAAGCTCCCGGGCAATGATACCCAGTCGGCCCGCAGTCAAGCCGAGTCGGGAAGCCCCTGCTGCAAGGATGCGTGCTGATAACGGCACCAGGCGGAATCCTGCTTCCATCGCACTGGCAACGTCGAACTTACGGTGCGTGGTGGGGCGTCCGCGACGCAGGTCGTCATCGTCCATGCACGGCAGGTCGTCGTGGATCAACGAATACGTGTGTACCACCTCGACTGCCGTGGCCAGCTCCGCAGCATCGCCGTCCCCACCCAGCCCCTGGTGGGCGGCCAGCAGCAAAGCAGGACGAAGCCGCTTGCCGGGTGCCGAGAGGCTATACGCCATCGCCGAACCCACGGGACCCCGAATCTCCTGTTCGATTCGGGCACACCACCGTGCGATCTCGCGATCGATGGCCTGCCGGGTCTCCGCCAGGAACGCGCCGAGATCAGCGCTCGAGGTCGTCAGTTCGGATCGTTCCGTCGGCTTCCTCCATGACACGCTTCACGGTAAGCTCCGACTCCCGGAGGAGTTCACGAGCCGTCTTGAGACGGCGGACGCCCTCCTCGAAGAGGCTGAGCGCCTTGTCGAGATCCACATCGGGATCCTCCAGGGCCCGCACGATGTCTTCCAGCCGCGCGAGCTCCGTGCGGAAGACGGCCTCGTCCTCGCTCATCCGTCGCTCTCCAGCGTTCGGGCCCGCACGTCGCCGTCCGCAAGGGTGAGGCGAAACGGGAGGCCTTCCCTGAACTGGGCCGCCCGTTTGAGGACCCGACCTGCCTCGTCTCGAGCGACGGCGTAGCCCCGCTCCAGCACATGCAGTGGACTCAGTGCCTCGAGCCTGGCACCCAGGCGCTCGAGCGCACTCGTCCGGCGCTCCAGCTGTACCTGCATCGCGCCGGTGAGCCGGTCGGCAGTCCGTTCAAGCCGTTCTCGGCCTAGCTCCGTCTGGCTCGTGAGACTCCGGCCCAGGCGGCGTGCCAGGGTGGCCACCGTCTGCCAGACGGCCTCACGGTCGGGTACGGCGGCCTCTGCCGCGGCCGACGGCGTGGGCGCCCGCACGTCCGCTACCAGGTCGGTCAGGGCGACATCGGTCTCGTGGCCAACGGCGGAGATGGTGGGCACCTGCACCGCAGCAACTGCCCGGGCCACCCGCTCGCTGTTGAACGCCCAGAGGTCTTCCCGGGAGCCGCCTCCCCGCCCGACGATCGCAAGATCTACGCCCGGGAGCCTGTTCACCATAGCGAGTGCGGCACAGATGTCTCCTTCGGCACCCTCCCCCTGAACTCGCGTGGCCACCACCCAAAGCTCCGTAGATGGCCAGCGGCGCTCGATGACAGAGACGATGTCCCGCAGTGCCGCACCATCTGGGCTCGTCACCACCGCTATGCGGCGGGCATACCGAGGCAAGGGCCGCTTCCTGGCGGGGTCCAGCAGCCCATCCTTTTCCAGCGCAGCCTTCGCCCGCTCCAACTGGAGTTGCCAGAGGCCGCCTTCTGCTGTGGGGATCAGTTCCTTGACGGTCAGGCGAAACTCGGCCCGCTCTTCCCACACCGTGGGCCGAGCTTCCACGAAGACTTCCATGCCATCTTCCGGAGGTGCCGGCAACCGCTGGTTGTCGCTGCGCCACATCACGCAGCGGATCTGCGCCTGGGCGTCACGCAGCGTGAAATACCAGTGACCGCTGCGGTACGTCTTGAGTCCGGTCACTTCTCCCCGCACCCAGATGCGGTCGAACCCCGCCTCGATGAGTTGACGGGCGCGTCGGGTGACCTGAGCCACGGTCCACGCGCCCTCCGGTGACGCAGGTGGGATCGAGCTGAAGAGATCTAGTCCGCCCACTGGCGCGTGGCCTGGACGGTATTGTACAGCAGCATGGTGATCGTCATCGGCCCCACGCCGCCCGGCACTGGAGTGATGGCCGAAGCCACCCCCTTCGCGCCCTCGAAGTCCACATCGCCCACAAGCCGGTAGCCTTTTTCCGCCGTCGGGTCGTTCACCCGATTGACTCCGACATCGATGACGACCGCACCTGGGCGGATCATGTCGCCGGTCACGAACCGGGCTTTCCCGATGGCCGCAATGAGGATATCGGCAGAGCGGGTGACGCTCGGCAGGTTCTTGGTGCGCGAGTGGCAGACGGTCACCGTCGCATTACCGCCCTTGTCCTTCTGCAAGAGGAGAGACGCCATCGGTCGGCCCACGATGTTCGATCGGCCCACGATCACGACGTGGGAACCCTCGATCTCTACTCCGCTCCGCAGCAGCATTTGCTGTACGCCGTACGGTGTCGCCGGCCGGAATCCGGTCGGGTCGCCGATGGCCACCTTGCCGACGTTCTCTGGATGAAAGCCGTCCACATCTTTGTCGGGTCGAACGCGACGCAGCACTCGCTGCTCGTTGATCTGCTTGGGAAGCGGGAGCTGCACGAGGATGCCATGCACCGCCGTGTCGGCGTTGAGGCGATCGATCAACTCGAGGAGCTCCTCCTCAGAGGTCTCCGTCGGAAGCTTGATCGTGTCACTGTGAATCCCTGCCTTCTCGCAGGCCTTCCCCTTCATCCTGACGTAGACCTGGCTCGCCGGGTTCTCCCCCACCAGCACTACCGAGAGGCCTGGCGTGATGCCGGCCTGCTTCAGTTTCTCGATCTCCGGCACCAGCGCGGCGCGCATCTCCTCCGCAATCTCTTTCCCGCTGATGATCCTAGCGAGCAAAGTCCACCGCCCTTGTCTCTCGAACGACCACGATCTTTATCTGCCCTGGGTACTGTAACTCATTCTCAACCCGCCGAGCAATCTGCTCAGAGAGCTCCACGGCCGTGGCGTCGTCGATTTCGTTTGGCAACACGGCGATTCGGATCTCCCGGCCTGCTTGAATGGCGAACGCCTTCTCGACTCCCTTGTAGCTAGCGGCGATATCCTCGAGCGCGGTGAGGCGCTTCACGTACGTCTCAAACGCCTCCCGTCGCGCGCCGGGACGGGCTCCACTGACGGCGTCCGCTGCCTGAACGATAACCGAGATCGGCGACTCGTGCGGAACGTCGTCATGGTGCGCGGCGATTGCGTTGATCACGACGCCGTGCTCGGAGTAGCGCTTGGCCACCTCCACACCCAGCTCCACGTGCGTTCCCTCATGCTGGTGCGTCAGCACCTTGCCGATGTCGTGGAGCAACGCCGCCCGCTTGGCGAGGTGAACGTCCAGCTTGAGTTCCGCGGCGATGATGCCCGCGAGCCACGCGACCTCCTTCGAGTGGGCGAGCATGTTCTGTCCGTACGAGGTCCGATACTTCATGCGACCCACGAGCTTCACCAGTTCCGCATGCATCCCTCGGATCCCGAGCTCGTAGACGGTTTCCTCGCCGGCCTCCACGATCTGCTGCTCGAGCTCGACACGAACCTTCGCAACGACCTCCTCGATCCGCCCAGGGTGAATCCGACCGTCGGCGATGAGCTGCTCCAATGCGCGTCGGGCAACTTCCCGCCGCACGGGGTCGAAACAGGAAACCACCACGGTGTCCGGCGTGTCGTCGATGATCACGTCGACGCCGGTCGCCGTCTCGAAGGCCCGGATGTTGCGTCCCTCGCGGCCAATGATCCGGCCTTTCATCTCGTCATTCGGCAGTGAGACCGCCGACACGGTCGTCTCCGTCGTTTGATCCGCCGCCAGGCGCTGAATCGCCAGCGTGACGACCTTCTTGGCCTCCCGGTCGGCTGTCCGCTTGGCCTCCTCCCGGATGTCACGAACCACTGCCGCCGCCTCACTCCTCGCCGCGTCGGTCATCTCCTGCATCAGTTGCTGCTTCGCCTCGGCGGATGTGAGCCCGGATACCTGCTCCAATTGCTGGCGACGCTCCGCCTCCAAGCGGACGAGCTCATCCCCCTTGGACTTGACCGCTTGTTCCCGGCCCTTCAGCGTCCTGTCGCGCTGTTGCAATTCGCGCTCTCTGTCGTCGAGCGTATTAAGCTTGCGATCAATGAGCGTTTCCCGCTCTTCTAGCCGCTCCTGGTGCCGTTCCAGTTCCTCCCGCCGCCGCTTGGCCTCCTGCTCCCACTCCTCCCGCAACTTCATGATCTCTTCTTTGGCTGAAAGCAGGGCTTCGGCCTTGCCGGCCTCGGCATCTCGCTGAGCCTGGCTCAGCAGCCGCTCTGCCTGCTGTGCTGCCGAGCGCCCCTGCGCCTCCGCGTCACGGCGCTCGGACCGACGTCCGACCATGTAAAAGGCCGCCCCGGCGATACCCGCACCGCCGAGGACGGCCAGAATCAATAGCGCGAGCTGGTCCATCATCTATCTCCAGCGGCAGCACCAGCCCTCGTGGGGGCGCGCCGCATTATCTCGTGGCAGGTCCGAGCCCTACCGACCTATCGGAATTCGTGAATTTATGTGCCCTCTGGAGCGAAGGCAAACGGCCCGGCCCTCACGTGCGCCGCTTTGCCGGTGGGAGCAGGCGCGATAGCTCAGCCGCCATGGCCCGCAGATGCTCAGCCATATCACGCTGACCCTGCTGGGCCTGGAACAGCTCGTCGGTGATGGCCAAGGCCGCCAGGATGGCCGCCTTGTGAGTCTCCACAATGGCGCCGGTGGCGAGGACTTCCTTGAGCGCTCGGTCCACATGGGCAGCCGCGGCCCGCGTGTACTCGGCGGGTCGGTCGGATTTCAGCGAGTACTCATCGCCGCCAATGGTGACGCTCACCACCGTCTTCTTGGCGCTCATCGACGCTGCTCTTCTAGTGCGACCTGTTCTTCGAGGAAACGCAGCCGCCCCAACAGGTCGGTGACTCGCTTCCGGGCCTCCTCGAGCCGCGTGTGTACCTCGGCATTCTGCGATTCCAGCTCCAGGATACGTTCCCGGGTTGCCACCACATCGTGCTCCACGCCCAACTCAGCCTGCTGGGCCTCCGCCTTGAGGGCGCGCCTGCGCCACGTTGCCAACTCGCCGGTCAAGGCGGTCAGCACCACTCGCAGCTCTTCGAGCGCCTGGAACTCAGGCCTGTCGTCGTTCGACACCGAACTGCTCCTTGAGCACCGTCAGCATCCGCGTCAGCGCCGCGTCGGCTTCTTCGTCACGGAGTGTCCGATCGGGTGCCCGAAACACCAACCGCCAGGCAACGCTCCTTCCCCCAAGCTCCCGCCCACGGTACTCGTCGAAGATCCGCAGGTCGGCTAGCAGGCTGCCGCCAGTCTGCCGCATCGCCGCCTCCACCGCCATCGCCGACACTCCCTCCGGCAACACGAGAGCCACGTCGCGCTCGACCGGCGGCGTGGTCGCTAGCGGGTTGTAGGTAGCCGGCAAGCGGTCCCGCACGTCCACGTCCATTTCGAAGCCAAGCAGTGCCGCCGCCCACGCCGGTGCGTCGGCACTGAGCACGCCGGCCCATCCGCAGGGTTCGCCAGTCTGGTCCTTTAGCACCCAGCCATCCTCCGACTCCATGATGGCTCCGGCCGGACCGGCGACGCGCACGGCTTCCTCAAACATAGCCTTCAGATCCCACAGGTCGTAATCCGGAGGCTTGCCGGCGTTCGACCAGTGCGGCGGCGTGCGAGCACCCGAGATGACCGCAGCCAGCTTGAGGGTTTCTTCGGGCAGCGGACCCTCGCCGGTTCGAAACACCCGCCCGATCTCGAACAACCGAATGTTGCGCTCCCGCGTCGCCCAGTTGCGTTCCGCCGACCGAACCAGGCCACCCAGGAGGTCCCGGCGCAGGAACGACTCCTCGGCCGAAAGGGGATTGAGCACGCGGACGGCGTCCGACGCGGCAGAGCCCGTGAGGGACAGGGAGCGGGCCTCGTTGAGTCCCATGCTGGTCATCACCCGGCGAACCCGTGCCTTGACTGTCTCAGCGGGGTCGTCCGGCACGGCGCTCGTACGAAATGGCCGCAGCTCGACGGGAAATGCGTCATATCCCTTGAGGCGGGCGATCTCCTCGATGAGATCCACCTCTCGACTCACGTCGGGACGCCATCCGGGGATCTGTACGTGGAGCCGGTCGCCCTTGGGGGCGACCGCAAACCCCAGCCGGACCAGCAGGCGTTCGATCTCCTCGCGGGAAATCGGGGTGCCGAGGAGGTGCTCCGCCCGCTCCGGACGGAGGAACACGCTTCGGGTCCGAAACGGCTTGGGATAGACATCGAGAGGTGGCTCCCGCTCCTTCCCCCCCGCCACCGCGCGGATCAGCGCCACGGCTCTCCGGATCGAGTCCGGCATAGCCTCAATGTCGGTGCCGCGCTCGAACCGGTACGAAGCCTCACTGCTCATCTTGAGCGCTTGCCGTGTCGCACGGATCCGCCTGCGATCGAAATACGCGCACTCCAAGAGGATATCTGTCGTCTCATCGACCACCTCGGAGGCCGCTCCGCCCATCACGCCGGCGACCGCCGTCGCCCCCTCGGCGTCGCAGATCATCGTCATCTCGGGAGTGAGCTCGCGCTTCTCTCCGTCGAGGGTGACAAGATGCTCTCCTGGTAAGGCCCGCCTAATAATGACCTTGCCGCCCCGCAGTCGGTTCAGGTCGAATGCATGCAGCGGTTGGTTGAGCTCATACAGGATGTAGTTCGTCGCATCCACCACGTTGTTGATTGGGCGGGCACCCACGGCGCGGAGCCGCGCCTCGAGCCACGTCGGAGACGGCCCGATCTTCACCCCGCGGAGGACGGCCGCCATGTACCGGGGACATCCCTCCACATCCTCGATCGTCACCTCCACCCCATCCACAGTCCCTCGGGTCGCCACGTGGCGCGGTGCGGCCGACTCCGGCGGGGCCTCGGGGATGGCAGGCAGCTTCACTGCCGCTCCGTAGACTGCCCCCAACTCACGAGCGATCCCCTTGTGACCCAACAGATCGGGACGGTTGGCCGTCACCTCCACGTCCAATCGAGTGTCCGTTACCTGCATCGCTTCGGTCAGGGGAGTACCCGGCGCAGCATCAGTGCGCAGTTCCAGAATGCCCTCGTGGTCGGCGCCGAGGCCCAGCTCACTAGGGGAGCAGAGCATGCCGTTCGACTTGATGCCGCGGATCTTGCGAGCGGAGAGCTTGACCCCGCCCGGCAGCTCCGTCCCGACGGGCGCGTAGGCGTATTTCCCGCCAGCCGTCACGTTCCGTGCGCCGCACACCACCTCGACCACGGCATTACCGTCATTCACGTGGCACAGAATGAGTCGATCGGCGTTGGGATGCTTCTCCACCCTCGCGACCAACGCAACGATCACGTCATCGAGCCCCTCACTGACGGCATCGATTGATTCCACCGCGGCACCCAACATCGTCAACCGCTGCGCCGCGTCCTGGGGATCGATCTCGCGCCCCAACAGGTCCGATATCCAGTTCACCGATACGTTCACGGTCACTCCGCGAACTGTGAAAGGAACCGCATGTCGTTCTCGAACAGCAGTCTGATGTCAGGTATGCCATGCCGCAGCATGGCAATCCGGTCCGGGCCCATGCCGAACGCGTAGCCCGTGTAGCGTTCGGAGTCGATACCACAGCTGTCGAATACGGCGGGATGCACCATCCCGGCACCCATGATCTCCAGGAATCCCGTCTGCTTGCACGTGGCGCAACCGCTCCCTTTGCAGATCTGGCACTGCACGTCCACTTCGGCCGACGGCTCGGTGAACGGGAAGAACGAGGGCCGGAACCGGACGGCCGTATCCGGCGAGAAGAACAGCTTCACGAACGTGTCGATCGCCGCCTTGAAATCCACGAAGCTCACTCCCTCGTCGACCGCGAGCCCCTCGATCTGCTCGAACACCGGCGAGTGCGAGGGGTCGAACGAGTCACGCCGGTACACACGCCCGGGAACCACGATGCGGATCGGCGGCGAGTACTGCTCCATGACGCGTGCCTGCACCGGCGACGTGTGGGTGCGCAGCAGCGTCCCGGAAGCGAGGTAGAACGTGTCGTGCTCGTCCGCGGCCGGGTGGTCCAGCCCGATGTTGAGCTTGGTGAAGTTGTAGTCCTCGGTCTCGGCCTCGGGGCCCGTCACCCGCGTGAAGCCGAGCTCGCGGAAGATCTCGCAGATCTCGTCGACCACGGCGGTCACCGGATGCACCGCCCCGCGCCACACGGCACGGCCGGGCATCGTCCAGTCGAGGGCCTTGGGCGCGCGGGCTTCCTCCTCGAGGGCCCGCTCCCGCGCCGCGATGGCCTCCTCGAGCTGCCTCTTGAGCTGATTGGCGCGGGCACCGACGGCACGGCGCTCTTCGGTGGGCAGCGCGGCCAGCGAGCGGAGGATGAGGGTAAGCCTCCCGGCCTTGCGGCCGAGGAACTCGGTCTTGAGCTGAGCCAGGGCCGCCGCGTCCACTGTCGAGGCACGGTCGACGGCGAGGGCGACGGCTTCGAGCTGTTCCTGAGGGGTGGAGGAGTTTGGCATCGACGGCCCGTCCCCTAGAGACTCTTCTTCGCCACCTCCGCCAGTTCGCCGAACGCGGCCGGATCCCGCACGGCCAGGTCCGCCAGCACCTTCCGGTTGATCTCCACCCCGGCCTTCTTCAGGCCGGACATGAAGCGGCTGTAGGACAGGTCGTGCGTGCGCGCCGCGGCGTTGATCCGAACGATCCACAGCCTGCGGAAGTCCCGCTTCTTCTGCCGCCGGTCGCGGTACGCATAGCGCAGCCCGCGCTCGACGTTCTCCTTGGCCGACTTGTACAGTTTGCTGCGCCCGCCGCGCGCGCCTTTCGCGGCGCGCATGATCTTCTTCTTGCGCTTGAGACGGGCGACGTTACTCCGAACTCTCGGCATCGCTCTCTCCTATCCTTGCAGCAGGCGCTTGATGCGACGTGCTTCCTGGCTCGAGACCACCGCAGCCTGGCGCAGGCGCCGCTTCCGCTTGGGGTGCTTCTTCGTGAGGATGTGACTCTTGAACGCCCGGCGCCGCTTCACCTTGCCTCTTCCGGTGAGCTTGAACCGCTTCGCGGCGCCGCGTTTCGACTTCATCTTAGGCATTGTGCTTCCGTCCTGATATCCGTCCGTTACCGGAGGGGTGAGGCCGCTCTACCCTGTACCACTCCGCTGGGCTCCAGCCGCCACGCCACCCGGCGGGTCGGCGGTCGTCGTTCTCTGAGACTCTGGTCCTGCTTTCGAGGTGCCGTCTACTTCGGCGCGAGCACCATGATCATGTTGCGGCCTTCCAGCTTCGGCGCCGCCTCGATCTTGGCGACGTCCTCGACGGCCGCGTAGACCCGGTCGAGCACGTCCTGTCCCAGCTCGGGATGCGTTACCTGCCGGCCGCGGAACATCATGGTGAGCTTCACCTTGTTTCCCTCTTCCAAGAAGCTCCGCGCGTGCCGGGTCTTGAACTCGAAGTCGTGCTCGCTGATCCCAGGCCGGTACTTCACCTCTTTGACCTGAATGTTGTGCTGCTTCTTTCTCGCTGCCCGGGCCGCCTTCGCCTGCTCGAAGCGATACTTCCCGTAGTCCATGATCTTGACCACGGGTGGGCGGGCCGTAGCCGCCACCTCGACGAGGTCGAGCCCGGCTTCGCGGGCTGCCCTCTGTGCTTCCTCGATGGGGACCACACCTACCTGCTCCCCATCGGCTCCGATCAGCCGCACCGGGCTGATCCGGATCTGATGATTGACCCGTACCTTCGGTCTATCGTCTTGCGAGGCCAGTGACGCTCCTCCTTCGCTTGAGTCCAACAAAAAAGCGGATCCGAGCCCTCCAGATCCGCACGATACCGGAGACACTGCCGCTCCCGGTACTCTCGTGGGAACCCTGAACACGCGCTCGGTTCGAGACCGGCGGCAGGAGGGTGAAGCGCTCGGGCGCTTACTTACCGTATTGTGACGGCGGAACTTACGCCTACCTCGGGGGAGTGTCAAGCGGCTGGTAGCCGTACGATTTCCCCTGCCGGACCACCCGGCCCAGTCCACGCTCGGCGTCGTGCTCGAACACCAGCACCCAGCCTTCGGCCGCCGCCCGTCCGAGGATCTCCCGCTTGGTCTCGAGGGTCACCAGCGGCTCCAAGTCGTAGCCCATGATCCAGGGCAGTGGCAGGTGCGCCGCGGTGGGCACCAGATCGCCCAGGAAACAGGCCGTCTCGCCGGCGCTCCGCACGAGGACCGACTGGTGCCCTGGGACGTGTCCCGGGGTGGGCACCAGCTGGATCCCGGGGAGCAACTCCGTCTCACCCCGGAGGGTCTGCCACCGGCCGGCCTGCGAGATCGGATCGAAGTTGGGCGGCAGATAGCTCGCCGCGACGCGCTCGTTGCGCTGCCCGGCAAACTCCAGCTCGCGCTCCTGCACCACGTAGGTAGCGTTGGGAAAGGCGATCAGCGCTTGCGGCTCGCTCGGTTCCCGCTTCCCGCTCCCCACTCCCCTACCGACCAACCGGTCCCCGTTTCCCGTTTCCCGTTCCCCCTCCACATACGTATTCCCCCCCGCGTGGTCGAAGTGCAGGTGCGTGTTGATCACGTAGCGGATGTCCTCGACGGTGAGGCCCGCTTCTGCCAGCGCGTCGTCGAGCCGCGTCCGCCCGCGCCGCCCTTCGTTCTCGACCCCATAGATGTCGAGGAACTTCCCCGACTCCTTGTTGCCGAGCCCCGTATCGACCAGCACCGGACCCACGTCGTGCTCGATCAGGAGACAGCGCATCCTGAGCGCGATGCGGTTGCGCTCATCGGGAGGGAGCCGCTTCTCCCACAGCGGCTTGGGAACGACGCCGAACATGGCGCCCCCGTCCAGCCGCTGCAGCCCGGCGTCGAGGGTGTGGCACTTGAGGCTTCCGATCCGAAACGTGGTTACCAGGCTCATAGCTGTTCCATCGACGTGGGAAGGGCGCTCTTCTTGCGGCGCTTGCGGCGCCCCAGGCGCTGGAGGTCAGACAGGGTAACGGCACCCTGCTCCTCCGCGCGCGCCAGCAGGTGCTTCAAGATGTGGGCCGTCGCCAGGGCGTCGCCCCGGGCGCGGTGGCGCTCGGCGATCTCGATCCCCAGATACGCAGCCACGCTGTCCAGGCCCCTCGAGCGGAGCTCCGGCAGCAGGCGGCGGGCCAGCCGGACGGTGCAGACGCGCGGGCCCTCCAGGTCGAGGTCCCGGGTGCGCCGCACCTCGCTGGCGAGGAACCCCCAGTCGAACGGGGCGTTGTGGGCCACGAACACGCGTCCCGCCAGGGACGCCAGCACGTCATCGGCAATCTGCTCGAACGTCGGCTTGTCCTGCACCATCTCGTTCGTGATGCGGGTGAGAGACTGCACGAAACTCGGAATCGGCCGCTGCGGATTGACCAGCGTCTCGTAGGCAACCTCCACGTTTCCCCCCGAGAGCGTCACCACGGCCAACTCGGTCACTCGGTCGCCTTTGCTGGGGCGCGTGCCCGTCGTCTCCACGTCCACCACGGCAAACGTGCAGGATCCGAGCCTCGGTGCCCCGTCGGCGTGCGCCGCGAGCGCCCAGCGGCCGTCGTGCATCTGACGCACGCGGGGGTCGGAGCCCAGCAGGGCCACGGCCACCCGATCGGCGATGGCCCGGGTGGCGCGCGCCAATCCCAGGACCTCGCGGGCCAGCGTGAGGCTGTCGGCGGCACCGTGCTTGAGGCGCCGCAATGCGCGATCCACTAGGGTGCCGCGCGGGGCAGCCCGGATCCCTTGCGTTCTCAGGGTTCGTCCCTCCGCAGCGGCATCGTCATGCACCGGGGCCCGCCCCCACCACGCACCAGCTCCGCCCCCTCGATGGTGATCACCGCACGATCGTCGTCCCACAGCTTGGCGTCGTCGTCGAGCAATGCGTCGGCGTCGATGAGCCGGAACCCGGCGCCCTCGAACTCCCTCAGGGTAGCTTCGTTGCGCTTGTAACCGACGGCCACGCCGGGCCTGAGCGCCACCAGGTTGCATCCCGAGCCCCACTGCTCGCGCTCCTGCACCGCCCGGTGCCCCCCGCCACAGAGAATCGGCTCGAGCAGGAAGTCCACAGCCTCCAGGGCCGAGAAGAAATCAGCCATCTCGCGCACGCCCTGCTGCCCCTTGCGACGGTGCAGCACGCCGAGCCGCTCGGGACCGATGAAGTAGGGCGGGTAGACCACGCCCAGTTCCCGGTCCACCTGCGTGAAGATCATGTCGAGGTGGATCGCGACGTGCTCACCGGGCATAACCACCACCACGACGTCCGTGACGGGGGTGCGCTCGAACAGGATGTCGCACAGATGATCGAGCGCCGCCGAACTCGAGCGAGAGCTGAACCCCAGCAGCACGAGATCGGGGCGCACTGGATGCACGTCCCCGCCCTCCAGCGTGTAGGTCACGCGCCGCTCCGCCGTGCCGTCGTACAGGATTCCGGCGTTCTCCAGGGCCGGATGGTAGGCGAGCAGCGCCTTGATGAGCAGCTCCTCGCTCCACCTCGCGCCATGGCGCATCGAGCCGATGACCACGTGGTCTCCCACCACGATCCCGATGTCCCGCGTGAAGAATAGGTTGGGGACGGGCGGCAGCGTATAGGTGACCTCGTTGACCGCCCGCGCGATGGCACCGCCCTCCTCCTCCGCTCCCTCGATCAGGAGCCTGACGAGCTCCGCGCTGGAGAGATCGCCGAGGCGACGCGCCAGGGCGTCGGACGGCACGATGTCCATCGTGCAAGCGACGAGGTAGTCCCGCACGTCCTGTCGCTCCAGCACCTCGCGCAGCAGATCGCTCACCTCGTAGACCTCGGCGAACCGCCGCAGCACCGCGACCAGACGACGGTGCTCCTGGCGTGCGAACTCGATGTCGATGATGTCGTCGTACAGGTAGTCGCGGCGGGTACCCGGGGTGACGGCCCTGAGCTCCTCGCCCGGGGCATGTACCAAGACGGCCCGCAACGGGCCGATCTCGCTGGTCACGTGCACCGGGCTCATGTCGCGCAATCTACCGGGGTCGTGCCGTCCCGCTCAACGCCCCAACTCGCTGAACAGCCGGGCAATCGTCACCGGAGGGAGCGTCTCACAACGAGCCGTCCCGTCGATCTCCAACTCTGCCAGCTGGGCTTCTATAGCGGCGCGGTCGCGCCGCGTAACGTCGCGCAGCACGCCCACCAGCTGCTTGCGGCGCCGTCCGAACAGGGCCGTCACGAACCGGCGGAACGCGGGCTGGTCGGCCACGGCCACCAAGGGCCGCTCCAACGGTGTGAGCCGTACCACCGCCGAGTCTACCCTGGGGGGCGGCCGAAAGGCGCCGGCGGGGACGTCGCACAGACGCTCCACTCGCACGAGCGTCTGCACGCCCACCGAGAGCGCGCCGTACGTCTTGGGGCCGGGCGCCGCCGCCAGGCGGTCCGCCACCTCCCGCTGCACCAGGAAGACCACCACCCGCGGCAGGGGTGGCTCCAGCGCCTTGTCGATCAACGGAGTCGTAATGGAGTAGGGGATGTTGCCTACCACCTTCCACCCCGCCGCACCGGGAACCGGCCGTCCCTCACGACCGCCGGCTTCCGCTATTGCGTGCGCTGCATCGGCGACGAGCCGGTGCCAGTCTTGCCTGAGGGCATCCCCCTCGATCACCGTCACGTTGCTCAGCCGCGGCGCAAACCGTTCCCCGTTCCCCGTTCCCTGTTCCCCTCTCAAGAACGCCGCCAATCCCCGATCCCTCTCGATCGCCACCACCCACCCCACCCGCTGCGCCAGCCTCCCTGTGAGCGTGCCTCTCCCGGCGCCGATCTCGGTCACGATATCGTCGGGGTGCGGACCGAGAGCATCCACGATCCGGTCGAGGATCGAGGGATCGAATAGGAAGTGCTGGCCGAGGCGACGCCCCACTTACGTCCGCAAGGCGAGCAGCGTGCGGTCGTCCTTGGCCGCCGCTTCGTGCGCGTCCGCTTCGGCGAGAACGGCGTCCACTATCTCGGCGGCCGGGGCGGTCCTGCGGGCTGTGACCAAATCGAGCACCCGCTGTTCCCCGAACTGCTCCCCCTCCTCGTTGCGGGCGTCAACGATCCCATCGGAGAAGACCAGCAGCAGGTCCTCGCCGCCCGTCCACGCGGTCTCCTCCGCATGGATCGCGTCGGCCGTGGTGAGCCCCAGGGGTGGCGAGGTCGCGCCGAGCCGCTCCACACCGCCCGGCCCGACGCGGAAGGCGTGGGGGTGGCCCGCGTTGGCGTAGCGCAGCACCCCGGCCCCGGGGTCGAGCACCCCGTAGAACAGGGACAGGTGCATCTCCGTCTCGGCGAGCTCCTGCTCGACCGACTCGAGCAGCCGCCGCAGCATGCCATCGGGGGAGGCGATCTCCGCCGCGTGGATGCCCGCTGCCGAGAGGACCAGCGCCATGATGAGCGCGGCGGGGAAACCGTGGGACGACACGTCGCCCAGCATGACGCCCACCCTCCCCTGCGACAGTCGCACGAAGTCGTAGAAGTCGCCTCCCACGCTGCGCGCCGGGACGCACTTCGCCGCCACGTCCACTCCCGGCCGGAGGATCTCCGGCGAGGGGAGCAGCTTGAGCTGCAGACCGTGTGCCAGCTCCAGCTCCCGGCGCACCCGCTGCTGGGCGAGGTCCCGCTCCACCAGGCGTGCGTTCTCGATGGCAGCGCCGATCTGGCTCGCCACGGCACCCACCAGGCGGCGCTCGCCGCCACTGAACGCGTCGGTGCCGAGCCGGTCGGTCAGGTTGATCACGCCGATGGGCCGCCGCATGCCCTCCGGCGTGGGGTAGATGATGGGATACGACAGGAACGCCGAGCCACGGTAGCCGCGGTCGGAGCCGATGCCGGGGTTGGGATCGTCGTGGCGGCGCGGGTCGTATGCCACCGGCCGCCCGGAGCGGAACACCCGAGCCGTGATCGACTCGGGGTCATCCACCGGGATGCTGTCCAGCGACTCGATCTCCTTGCCCAGCGAAGCCACGGGCCGCAGCAGGCCACCCGCCTCGTCGTGCACGAAGATCGAGGCGCGGCGGGAGCCCACCACGTCGCTCACCTCCCGGAGGATAGTCTCCGCCCCGCCCGCTCCAGCCGAATGGTGCGGCCCAGAATGCTGGAGATCGTGTAGAGCAGCTCGGTCTCCTCGTACCGTGAGGCCAGCTGCTTGGCGAGGTTCAGGGTGTCGCGCTCGCCGTCGATGAGCCGCGCCAGCAGCGGGGCGAGCGTGCCGGCCACCTCGTCGGGATCGCGCTGCGGCTCGACTATCTCGTACCAGTAGCCCTCCATCTCGGGCACCGGTGCCACCCAGCGGTCGGCATTGACCGGGGTCACCACGCCCTCCTCATCCACCTTCACCTGCGGAGGAGTGACGGCACCCACGTCCAGCACGGGCCGGAGCCGGCCGCGGCCGTACCGCCACAGCCGGAGTCGGCACCCCGCCATCGCCCCGAGCGACTGTAGAATCCCGTCGAAGCGGTCTAGGCGCGGTGCATGATCATGCAGATGGCGTTTCCTCGATCGTTGAAGTGCACCTCGTCCACCAGCTGCCGGATGAGGAAGAGGCCGCGGCCCTCGCTCAGCTCGATGCGGTCCGGTTCGGTGGGATCGGGAATCTCGGAGGGATCGAACCCCTCGCCCTCGTCGCACACGTGGAGAGCCACTGACTCCTCGCCCACCTCGACTCGCACGTCGACCCGCTTGGCGGGATCGAGGCGGTTGCCGTACACGATGGCGTTGGCGAGAGCCTCGCACAGCACGACCCGAACGACGAAGCGCGCCGCCTTGGGCGGCACGCCGCTGGCGAGGCAATGGCGGGCGACCAGGTCAACCGCCTCCTCCACGACGTCCAGGTCCGTGGGAACCCGGACCGAGATCTGGATGCGGCGGGTCTCGGAGTCCGGGGCCGCGGACTCGCTACGACGGACGTAGAGCCTGAGGGGAGCCGTCACGTCGTCAGAACGAGGCGGTTGCCTCCTCGGCCGAGCCCATGATGGTGAAGAGGGTGTCGAGCTTGGTCAGCTCGAACAGCGTCCGCAGGTCATCGTTGAGCCCGGCGAGTCGGAGATCGCCGCCCGATTCGCGGATCTTCTTGGAGAGAGACACCAGCACGCCCAGCCCGGACGAGTCGATGTAACCGGTCTCGGCGAAATCGATCACGAACTTCCGTTCCCCCTCCTCCATGGCGTCCATGACCTTCTTCTTGAGGTCGTGCCGGTTGCCGACGATCAGCTGACCATCCACGCCGATCACGACCACGCCCTTAGCATCGTCCTTCCGCACGGTGAAGCTCATGCTCCCTCCTCCAATGAAAGCCCGGTGGATTCGCCCGCCTGCAGCACACCCACGGCTGTGACATCCACGATGTCGTCGGCCGTGGCGCCGCGGGAGAGATCCATCATCGGGCGCGCGAGCCCCTGCACCACGGGACCCGTTGCGGTCGCACCGGCCAGGCGCTGCACCAGTTTGTATGCAATGTTGCCGCTGTCAAGGTCGGGGAAGATGAGCACGTTGGCGCACCCGCCCACGGCGGATTGGGGCGCTTTCTGCTCCGCGACGGAGGGGACGATCGCCGCGTCACCCTGTAGCTCACCATCGCACTGGACATCGGGCGCCAGCCGGCGGAACCGCTGCACCGCGTCCCGCACCTTGTGGACCTTCGGCCCCGCGGCGCTCCCGTTGGTGCTGTACGACAGAAAGGCCACCACCGGGTCCTCACCCACGACCAGCAGGTAGTCCCGCGCCGCCGCCACGGCGATCTCGGCGAGCTGCCCCGCGTCGGGATCGGGCACCACCCCGCAGTCGGCGAACGTGAGCACGCTGGCTGCCTCCCCGCAGGGCCGCCGAGCGAGCTGAAACAGGGCGTGGCCGGGCGCTTCGTCGAACGCCATGTAGAACGCGCTGCTCACGGTGGAGATGCCCGGCGCGCGACCGATGGCCCAGAACGCGGCCCGCAGCACATCGGCCGTCGGGTGCACGGCTCCTCCCACGGCGGCGTCCACCTCTCCCAGCGCGACCAGGCCGGCCGCGAAGAACAAGGGGTCGGCAGCCAATTCCCGCGCCCGGGCCGCACCACTCACCCTGTCGGGACGCCTGGCAGCCAGTAGCTCCGCGATGCGGCCGAGGCGCGGGTCCCCCGCCATGGAGCGCTCCAGCAACACGGGCTGCGCGATCCCCTCCCGCTCGAGCGTCGCGGCCGCCTCCCGCACCCGCTCATCCCATCCCTCGGCGAGCACCACCGAGCGGCCCATCACGGCCGCCCGCTTGCGCAGGTCGGTGCGAAAGCTCACGCGGTGAACTTCGCCTGGAGCGCCTGCTCGACAGCCGGGTGCACGAACGGACTCACGTCGCCGTCGAGCCGCGCCACCTCCCGCACCAGGCTCGAGCTCAGGTAGGTGAGGTGCAGCGCCGGCACCAGGAACACCGTCTCCAGGTCCGGATAGAGCTCCCGGTTCATGAGCGCCATCTGCGACTCGTAGTCGAAGTCGCTCACGGCCCGGAGACCCCTGATCACCATGCGCGCACCCTGCTCTTTGGCGAACGCGGCGAGCAGCCCGTCGAACGAGCGCACCTCCACCCGCGGCTCATCCTGCAGCACCGTCTCGAGCAGGGCGATGCGCTCCTCCAGGGCGAACAGCGGGGCCTTCTCGAGGTTCACCGCCACGGCCACGACCACCTTGTCCGCGAGGTGGAGCGAGCGGCGCACGATGTCTTCGTGGCCGCGCGTGACGGGATCGAAGGAGCCGGGATAGATCGCGATGCGTGTCATGGCGCGTAGCATAAGGTCAGGGCGACGTCCCCGTAGCGCCGGGTCTCGTCGCCGGGTAGCGCGAGGGTGACGCGATGCTCGACACAGAGCACCGCCGCGAACTTGCGGGCCTGGTAGATGTCCACGAGCCGCTCGGCATGATCAGTAGTATACGGTGGGTCCGCCAGCGCCACATCATAGGCGCCCTTGGGCAGGCGCTCGGCGATGCGCAGAGCATCGCCCCGCCGGATGCGCACGCGGTCGCTCACCCCGAGGGCCGCCACGTTGGCCTTGAGGGCGGAGAGGGACGGACGGCGGCAGCAGCTCCACGAACTCCACATGCTCCGCTCCGCGGGACAGCGCCTCGAGCCCCAGCGCTCCGGAGCCGGCAAACAGGTCGAGCACCCTGGCGCCCGCGAGCCGCCCTCCGAGAATGCTGAAACACGCCTCCCGCACCTTCTCGGTGGTGGGACGCACCCGGGCATCCTGCGGCTCCTCCAACCTGCGTCCCTTGAACTGGCCAGCGATGATTCTCACGAGGCGTCACCCGTTGCCCGTTCTCCCGTAGGCCTAATCCCCACCACCCTCGCCTGCAGGTTACTCCTCCCCCGCCACTCATTCCGCTCCAACTTCAGCGCGACATCCACGGGCGCGCGCCACCACCCGGTCTCGAGGCGATCGGCCCAGTT
>JABAOF010002474.1_pt5 | contig 32023 bp, 38 predicted proteins | sample 7062171 | NCBI WGS metagenome assembly JABAOF01 (sample SAMN14538628, study PRJNA623070) | marine sediment metagenome | biome: marine biome [ENVO:00000428]; feature: marine pelagic biome [ENVO:01000023]; material: deep marine sediment [ENVO:00002113] | place: India: Gulf of Khambhat ...
CGACCTCCCCACCCTGCTGCTCCTAGCAGGCGATCAGTTCGTCCTCTGTCACCGTGGCGCTATTGCCGTTCTTTCCCTGGACGTTGTACATCCAGGGGCTGGCGAGGTGGCGTAGAATGCCGGTGACCGTGCCGGCGAAGGGCCCGAAGGTAACTGCTCCCCACCGGCCCGCTTGGGTGTCATAGACCTGCCGGGTGCGTTGCTTGACGATGACTCGCTGTCCCTCGTGGATGTTCATTCTACCCCCTAGCCTCCCTGGGTGCATAGCGCGTCAGGGCCCGCCATTGTTTGTAGGAGAGCGGGGTACTGTATTGCCGCTCCTCTGGCGGGGTGTCAAGCCATTTGACGACCTGGTCCTTCAGGCTGCGGCGAAAATCCGACCTGAAGTTCTTGACCGTCAGCAAGCTCAACAGTGCCCACCTCTCTAGCTTGTCGCAATGCAGCGCCAGATAGACCTGCCAGTGGGCTGGCCAGGTACGGGGGACGCCCTGGTTCCAGGCGCGGTCCCAGGCCATATGGTCAAGTATCCAGGCATCTGGCTCCATCCAATCGGGGAGCTCCACCGGCCGCACCTCGTACAGGTTGGTGTGTGCCGGGCGGAAATCGTCACTCGAAAAGATGCACTGTGCCTGGGCGGATAAGTCGGCCGGGTCGCCTTCGCGGTACGGCCGAATTGGAGACTTGGGGGTGTAGGTCAGTTCTCCAAAATGCTTGAACAGTATCTGATGGGTCTTCACGTCTTGCCTCCTGGGTTAGTGTCAGGGCTGCGCCCTGCTCACAACCTTCAACGTGGGGTGGGACCGTCACACCGCCTGCCCGGTGCGAATCGCGCAGATCCGCTCCCTACCGGGTGTTGAAGGCTGCGAGCAGGGGGTGACCTCACGGTCACCCCTGCCCTGGGTGGCTAGTTGAGGACCTCCTGGGCGATTTTGTCGAGTTTCTGCAGGCCCGTCAGCGGTGCACCATCTAGCTTGCTGTCGGTCATACGAACCGGCTTGCCGGCCTGGATGAAATTGACCAGGGCCTCGTCATAGCCCTCCGTGGCGAGCTCGGCCATAATGAGGGGTTGCGCCTCCTCCCGGGTCCTGGCCAGGCAGTCGACTAGGCAGCCTGACCATCCGTTGCCGCTGTCGTATGAGCTTGTGTCGTCCACCCAACGGTTCAGGTCTGGGTCGGGATAATCGGCCAGGGCAATGAGCTCGCCCAGGCGCGGGTCGTAGATCCCCTCCTCGAAGGTTCTCGACCGCTCAAGCTGCAGCAGTAACTCGTGGGGCTGTGGGGCATAGTAGCCGTGCCAGTCAGGGCCCCAGGGCCGGGTGATCAGGTTGAACACTCTGGTGGCCCGCTTGAACTTGTCGCCCGACTCGATATTGTCAAAGGCGAAGTGGAAGGCATACCAGCGCTTGTTGTCGTCGCGAGGGTTTTTCTCGTTGGTGGTAGCCTGCCAGCTAACTTTTACACCGGCCCGCTCATAGCGGCCCGAACCGGTCAGTGCCCAAAAGGTGATGCTGAAGTGAGAGTAGTCAAAGGTGCTATCGTAGCTGGTGGTAAAGCGGAATTGGGGCAGGGTGACCTCCTGAGAATCCTTATTGCCTTTCATTCTATTTGCCTCCTGGGATTTAGTGTCAGTGCGTTATGCACTGCTGGACGCCCCAGTGGGACTCGAACCCACGTCTGCCATCCGGCTAGGCTACTAGCATACAGTGGAGCGTCCAGCAGGGCACAAGGCCCTGCGGGGGAAGGTTCTATTCAGTTGTTACTTTGCTGTGCTATTTTTGTGCTTTTTTTGTTACCTGGCTACTTGTGCCAGGCCGGGTCGGGAGCGTTATAGCTGCTGGCGGGCGGGGTGTAGCGAGTTGCGCAGGTGGTGCATTCTACGGTGTCCTCATCGACCCATGCTAACCAGTCGATGCGGTTCTCATCACACTTGGGGCAGCGGTTTTCTGGGTCGACTATGTCGTAGGAATCGTCAGGTTCGAAGGCCTGAATCATCAGGTCGACGTCGTCCTCGTGTGGGCAGTAGCAGTGGGGCAGCGGGCCACCACACTCGTCACATTCTTCCGTTTCATCGTCGATCCCGTTGTCGACATCGACAAACTCCATTCTGCCGTCCCACTCCTCACCATCGGATAAGGGTTTGTCGTTTCGGGCTTTCATCATAACCTCCTGGGTTAGTGTCAGGGTTATGCGACTCTTGTCGCCGCCCTGCCCCGGCTGGCCACCTGTCGCTGGCCAGTCGGGGCAAGGGGGGAGGCGACCTCCCCACCCTGCCCGGGTCGGTTCTATTCAGTTGTCTAGTAAATCTTGCCGCTCTTGCCGATGATGAAAATGTCGCCCTTGCGGTTGACGGCCACCTCGAAAGGCGCCGGCAGTGCCTTCCTGTGGGTGATAAAGAGGTCGATGAAATTGGCCACCCGAATGCCAAGGGCCCAGTCCAGCGCATTCTCGAAGATGTGCAGGCTCCAGTTGGTGTCTGCGGAATCGCCGGCCTCCTGGTCCTCCATCAGTTGAATGCTCTGGTCATCGGAGAGGAGTTTCCACGAAAACGCCTTGACGCCGTTGGCCTTCAAGTCCTCGTAGGCTGCGCGTGGGTTAAGACGCCAGCAACGCACCCGGTTGGTGCGGCCGGTCTCGGGGTTAACAATGGTCTTACCGTACATCATTCTGCCTCCTGGGTTAGTGTCAGGCAGGATTCTCCTGGCCTGCTGGCAACCCGGGAAGGCCGCCGATCGCTGCGTCCTACTCGTCGGTGCAACCTTTCCTGGGCTATCAGCAGACCAGGAGGTTGGTCTGCTGTATCGCGGCTGGTTTCGGGTGGTCCTGGTTTGGTGGTGGGTGGCTCTTGAACCTCGCTTAGTCTCCCCGGTGCCCCGGTGCGCTCTGGGATTCTCCATTCTCCGTCGACTCGCCCGGTAACCTCCCGGTTCTTCCTGCGTTCGTTCGCTAGTCTGCACCTACTCTCAGTCGCGGGCTCGCTTGTTAAGGGCTCGGTCTCTCGCTGGTCGGCGGTTGGTGGTGGTCGGTGTGCCCTGGTGTCGCTGTGTGGGCTGTCGCCCTTGTTCGGGTTCTCTGGTCTTGCTTTCGGGGCTCTCTCTGTCTCGCCCCCTCTACTATATATTATACCACAAAAAGAAGCGTTTGTCAAGTACTTTTTTCGATTGCAAGGAAATCACAATGTCGGGGGGGGCATTTTAGGAATTCTCACAGGATTGGCCCAGGCGTTTATCGGCTGGCTACCATCGGTCAAAAGTCGATCAGCCATCGGGCAGACGTCGGTTTGTGCCACAAAATGGTACCAGAGACCATTTTCTGGCACATCGGTCGGGTCGGCCGTCGCCCACCCTGTCGAATTGGTTAGCCAAGGTGATAATCTTCGCATAGTCATCACCCACCGCGTGGGTGCTCAGGTGGCCTGTCTGGCCACCGCTTGCCCCGTCTGGCCAGCACTTGTCCTCCCTTTCCAGTATGAAGTCTAGCGCAAGTCTAGCGCAAGTCTATGCCCCTTTTTGAGTTGGGTATTGACAGGTGGGCCGTTCTGTGCTAGAATCTAGGCGTAGTTGCTGCATCACTTGCCTCCTGGGGCCAGATCGATGAAGGAACCCGGGGCAGGGTTCCGTCGACTGGTTGATGCAAGGGTTGCAGCGGGGCCGCAGGCCCTGGCTCGGGCCAGGCGCGGCCCCATGGACTCTTCCTTTCTTTTGTTGAGGGCGGGAGCTTGCAGACCAGGATGCGCTCCCGCCCGGTGAAAAACTGAACACCGGCTGCCGTGAGGCTCGGGCCCACGCGGCAGCAACGCCAGGGCACACTGAAACAGCGGGCGTTCTACTCTCCGGAGTAGAGCACCCGCTTTTTTTGTTGGGAGGAGGCAATGCCAGACAATCCAGGCCCCGGTACAAATCGGGTTGAAGATCCTGTCTTTGCGCGGTCCTTCAGCATGTTAGATCCCCGCTGGTGCAAAGCGCCTCTGGGTGTTGCCGGTGGCCACACCATCGGCACAGCCGGCTGTCTCGTGTCTGCCTCTGCCGGCATGCTGTGCGACTCCTTCAATTTCGATACCGATCCAGGCCGCCTCAATCGCTGGCTATGTCGGGCCGGTGGTTACGTTCAGGGTAACCTGCTTAAATTCTCTATCCTCAATGACCTGGCTGCTTTGTCTGGCCAGGTTATTGATTGCTACAACGTCCCTGCACCGATGGCCGAGGTCAAGAAGGTAATCAATGCTGGAGGTGGGGCCGTTGGGTTGGTCGACTTCTACCCAGGTGGGACGATCCAGCAGCACTGGATCAGGATTTTGCGGGTCACCGAGCGGGATTGTCTCGTACACGATCCGTGGCTCCCCCCTGGTTTCACCCAATACTGGCTGCTGCCGGCCTACGCTCACTGGACCTGGGACAACGCGGCCCGGGCTATCTTCCGTCTGGCCCTGTGGTGGCGCGAGGATAAGCCGGTCGAGGTGGTCCTCAAGGACGAGCGTCTGAAGTCGGTTCGGGCGGCCGCTTACGTGCAGCCGGCCGTGTTCATTCATTCTTAGAGAGGAGGTAAATCATGAAGCGCAAACTTTCACAGATCCTGCCGATAATGACCACGATTGGACTCCGTTCTCTCGCTGTCGCTGCCCTCATCGTTACGGTGGTCTTTCTGTTCGTCGGGTGCGACAATGGCACACCTACGCCGACCGTATCGCCGCTGGTGCCGCCTGAATCGGCAGCTATCCATATCCAGACGGAGACTCCCCTCCCACCCCCACCCATCGACGTGGGGCTGCTGGATATCGGTGGCGTGCCGGTCTTCGCGTTGGTCATTGTCGTCGTGCAGATCGCTAAGGACTGGTTTGGCCTCAGCGGGGAGAAAACGTTACGAATCTTCTCCTTCTGCGTGGGTGTGGGTTTCGGCCTGCTCCATCAGCAATTGGCCGGCTGGCCTGTCGGTGTCAACGACTGGATCATATGCGTAATTCGCCTGCTCTATGGCGTGTACGCCAGTGCTGGCATTGACGTCACTCGCGGTCTGCTGTCCTATGCCGCTGGTAAGGGGTAGGCCTTATGCCCTACGGAATGCGCGAGGAAGGTGGCCGGTGGTGTGTCTACAACAAGGCTACCGGCCAGACCGTGAAGTGCCATGCCGATAAGGACGCAGCGCAGGCCCACTTAGCTGCCTTGATCATCAATGTCCAGGAGGCCTCGTTGTCCTGGGAGGTCGGCCGGGGCTTTGCCGTCGACCTGTTCGCGGTGGTTCCGGGCGCCGTCGATGGGGAGACCGTAGCTGCTCGGGCCCTAGCCGGCGAACCAATCGTCGTTATCCCGCGTGGCGTGTTCCATCGGGATGGCAAGGCTCGCAACATCGGTGACCAGGAGATCGCGCAATTCATCGATAACTGGAACCATCGGATGGAGCGTGGCATACGCAGATCCCAGTTGGCGGTCGACACCGACCACAACGGGCGAGCGGTCGGCTGGTACAAATCCGTGGAGGAGATGGCTGAAGGTGTGGGTTCGTCCTTCAGGTGGACGAGCAAGGGCCGGCAAGCGCTGGAGGATGCTGAATTCGCCTACTTCTCCCCCACCATCTATTGGCGGTTGGTCGACCGGGTGACCAACGAGCCGGTGCACAATCAGCTAGGAGGCGGTGCCCTCACAAACTACCCGTTCTTCGGTGAGGCTACCGCCCTGTTCTCGTTGGCTGGTCTGGACTATCCGGTGTACTACGCCGTCATGAAGACGGAGGATGGTGTCCAGTATCCAGCGCGAGCCTATCTCGTCGTTGAGGACCCGGCGAAGGTTGACACCTGGCATCTACGGGTGATGTCCTGGAAAGGCGGTAAGCTGGTCTACGACCACAACCTGATGGGCGCCGCCAAGGCTGCCCTGACGTCGCCCGGTGGCCACCGGGGCAATCCGTACAAGGGCCCTCAAAAGCAAGAGGCTACTCGCAAGCTGAAGGCGCTATACAAGCGGGAAGGCCTCGAGTTCATCTTAGAAGGAGGTACTGACATGGGAGATCAAGATCCCAAGGAGGGTGGAGGCAAAGTCACCCTCAAGTCTATCAGGGAGTTGTTTGACGACTTGTTGAAGCTCGGGGAGGGCGATCCGCCGGCTGACAACGCGGAGGTCACCCAGCAGATTGCCGCTTTGACTGAACAATTTGCCACCCTCAAGACGGAGATGGAAGCCGTCGGCAAAGAGCGTGATGCGGCCAAGGCGGAGGTCGACGAGCTCAAGGGCCGGCTCGGGCAGGTCGAGGACGAGCGCCAGGTGATGCAGTACCAGGGCATGGTGGCAGAGAAGTTCTCTCACCTGCCGCAGCAGGACGACGACCTGGCTGGTCACCTGCGGTGGCTGGCGACAGTCGACCAGGAAGAGGAGCAGCCGCACCTGGCCTTTTTCCTCAAGCTGCTGGAGCGGGCGGATGCGGAATTCGCCCGAGCGTTCCAGGAGGTGGGTGCTGCCCGTGGTCGGATGGATGCCGCTGGTGGCGTGATGGCCCTGATCAATAAGGCCGTCGAGGAGCACCAGAAGGCCCATCCAGAGATGGACTATACGGCCGCTCTGGACGCAGTCCTCAGCACGAGAAAGGACCTGTTCGAGCTCTACGAGGCCGAACGTAACCAAGGAGGTGTGCAGTGACCGCTCCAGTTCTTCAAGGCGCCTACATCAATAGGTCGTGGAATGCGGGCGCAGACCTGTCCGGTGCCCAGTTCACCTTCGTGAAGCTGGACAGCGGTAACGTGATCCAGTGTGCTGCTGTTGGCGATAAGCCGGTGGGCGTGTTGCAGAACAAGCCGGCCTCAGGTCATCAGGCGGAGGTCCTTGTGCTTGGACCTAGCATTGTAATGTCCGGCGATGCTATCACCGCTGGTGACACCATCGGCACGAATGCCAGTGGCGCCGCTATCACCAAGGATGTGACCGCGGTCACAGCCGAGTGGTTTTGCGGTCGGGCCATCGGGGCTGCAACCGCTGCCGGCCAGCAGGTCGAGGCGATGATCGATTGCCTCAACCCCTGGATGGTCCCGGTCTAGTCGGGCGATCTAGAGAGATTGCAGGAGGTATATCAAGATGCCTTTCGATAGTCCTGGTTCCGAAGACGTACATGTTGACGGTCTGCTGACCTCCATGAGCGTCGGATATAAAAATCTGTTCTATATCGCCGACGGTATCTTCCCCAACGTCCTGGTCCCGAAGCGTTCCGACATCGTGCCCAAGTACGGCAAGTCGGCCTGGTTCCGCGACGAGGCGAAGCAGCTAGCCGAGCGTGAGCCGCCCCCTGTCGGTGGCTACAACATCGACGTGACGGACACCTACTACTGCCGCGAGTTCGGCTATGGTCACTTCATCGGTGATGCCCGCAAGGCAAACACCGACAACCCGTTCGATGCCGTGCGCGATGGCACAAACTGGGTGTCTGACAAGATCCTGCTCTCGAAGGAGCGTTCCTTCGTCACCGACTTCTGGAAGACAGGGGTCTGGGTCACCGATATGACTGGCGGTGTTGACTTCACCAAGTTCTCAGACTACGCCAATTCGACGCCCATCCAGAGCTTGCGCAAGTTCTCGCGGACGATCCGCCGGCTGCTCGGTGGTCTGGCTCCTAACACGTTGGTCCTGGGCGACCTCACCTACGACGTCCTGGCCGACCACCCGTCCCTGCTCGACCGCATCAAGTATAGCTCGAGCTCCGACTCGCCGGCGATGGTCACTCCAAACCTGATCGCGCAGTTGATCGGGCTGCAGCGGGTGATGATTGGCCTGTCTCTCTACACCGCTTCGCCGGCTGGCACAGCGGAGGCCTCTGTCGTCTATACGCCGCTGTGGGATGATGACGCGCTGATGCTGTACGTAGCGCCTCGTCCGTCGCTGTTCAATCCTTCGGGCGGATATTGTTTCGTCTGGAGGACGGCTTTCGGAGGACCGCGCTACGTGAAGCGCCGTCGAGATCCCATCAGCGACAAGGGCGAATTGATAGAGGCCTTTGAGTTCTACGACTTTAAGGGTGTGGCGCTGGACGCCGGCCTGTTCATGTCAGATGCGGTGGACTAGATGGCTGGAACGTGGGTAGTTTCTACCCGGGACATGGGCTACGGTGACCGCCAGGTACATCTGGGCGAGGTCTTCGAGCTCGCCAATGCGCGGAATGATCCGCTGCTCCTCAAGCATCGATACGTCCTGATGCTCGATCCCCAGCCGACCAAGACGGGTGTCGGCAAGATGCCCAAGTGTGGCGAGTGTGGCCGGGTCTTCGAGTTGGAATGGCAGAGGGACCGGTGTGGCGCGACTCATGAGATGACCGAAGAGGAGCGTGTCGAGGAGAGGCGGGAGGCCATTCATCGCAAGGTGGAAGAGCGTATCATAGCGGTCGGCAGCTAGTTGGAGGTGCGCGGTGGCGCTGACCTTGCTTGAGCGGTTGCGCTTGCGAATCGGCGACCGTCCGCGTCTAGTGCTGTGGGAGACGGCCGGCGTTGGCGATGACCTGGAGACCAAGTTCCAGGTCGAGCTCCGGCCTGTGATCGATGCCTCTGAATCGGTCGTTCTGCAGGACGGGAGCGGACGGACGCCGCTGGTGCGCGACACTGACTACACCTTCGACTATTTGCAGGGTCTGGCTACTCTGACGACTGCACCGGCAGATAGTACGCTGGTGCTGGTCACCTACACCTGGGTGGTCTTTTCCGACGTCGAGCTTGCTGACTTGCTTGAACAATCCGGCAGTGTCGTCGTCGTTGCGGCCATCCAGGCGGTGACCTGGCTGCTGGCCGATACTGAGCGGTTTATCCGCTACACCTTCGGCCAGGAGACAGTCGACCGGACCGGGGCTCGGGATGCGCTGTTGGGGCTCCTGGCTGCGCTGAAGACGGAGATAGGGGCGCCGGCTGGTCTGGTCAAGGCGGATACGGCCGATCGCCAGACCATGATGGCGCCTTTCCTGGACAGCGATGCTGAATGGAGCGTGGACGATGCCTAGCCAGATGTCGGGCTCGCTGCTGGCCCGGGCGCGGCAGGTCCTCGCTCTGGATCGCTGGACGAGGGTAACGGTCTGGCGGAGCAAAGGTGGGACGGAGGAGCGGGTGTGTACCTTCAACGCTCGCATTGTGCTGGCCTCGAGCTCGGTAATTGGGCGCGATGACCAGGTCGTGCAGGGCGATGCCTCCCCCGCTTACTACGTGATCGCCTTTCCCAAGATCCTGGCCGAGCACGAGCGGCTGCAGCCGGAGTACGAGGTCTGGGCCGATGGCCATCGTTATCGGGTCGTTTCGGTGGACACCTACGACCACGAGGGCCAGGCCGTTCTGAGGCGGGTGCAATAGGAGGTCATATGGCTAAGAAGACCAAAATCAACGAGATCATCATTAAGCATGCGGGTGTCTACCTGTTGCGGTTCGAGCCTTACGCCATCGACCTGGTAGCCATGACCATCGACACGCCCAGGCGAGGCCGGCCCTGGCCGATCCCGACTGGTGCGGAGGTGTGGGGATTGACCGCTGGCCTTGCGGACAGCGAGGCCTTTCTCATCGGGACGGTGACCAGGCGCACCCGGATCGCGAGCGAGCGGTGTCGTATCAGGTTCGAAGCTGCCGGCGAGCTCGCCGGCGACGAAGATCCTCTGGGCGACGAAGCGGAGGAAACCGCGACAGCGGAGGAGATCCTGGATTTCCTGGCTGACGAGTGCGAGAAGCCTCTACCGCGCCAGATCCGGCTGGCCTTCATCGATGCCAACTACTACAGCGATGCCCAGATCGAGGCCTTGCTGGCTCAGGGTGACAAGGTGGTCCTCAAGGCGGTCAAGATCAGCCGGGACGATCTGGTCACCGTGAAGGAGGTCTTCGGGTCGGGTGTCGAAGCCGGGGATGATGAAGATGGCTAACATAACGGTGGCGCTGTTCATCACCCTGGAGGTGGACGATAACCACCCGGTCGTGGTCGAGGCTCCCAGCCGTAAGGTCGTGTTGGGTGACACGGAGGCTAACGCCGTGACGGAGTTGGCCTTGCAGCTATTGGCGAAGGTTGCAGGTGGCGCAGGACCTGGGTCAGTTCGTAGCGCAGATCCTGAGGGCGAGTGACCCGGTCAAGGCCCTGGTCGTCGGTGGGGTGGACGGTATCCTGGAAACCGGCGACCTGGATGGCCGGGCGCTGGAGAAGGCCCAGGAGGCTCGCCGGGCGGAGGCAGCCCCCGGCGACAAGGTCTTGAACATCCTGGTCTGGGACACCGGGGAAACGGCGCGAGGGGGAAACCTCACCCTCCGCACGGTCACCTGCAGCGTGTTCGTGTATGACCGGGGCGCTGACTACTCCCGCATACGGGTGGTGCGGGAGGCAGTCATCGAGGCGGTGGTCAATCAGCCGGCCTCGTTGACCCGGGATGCGTTTGTGGTGGAGGTGCGGTATGCAGGCCGCACCGGGCATAGGCGGTTCGACGAGTTCAATCTGGACTACGAGCGGATCGACTTCGCCGGGCCGCTGTCGGGCATGGACGAGCCCGACGCATATCATTAAGTTGGAGGTAAAATGGCAACAACAAAGATCGCTTCTGGTGTAGGGTTTCGGCACATCCAGGTGTTTGCACTGGACGCCAATTCCCTGCCGCTGGTATCAGCCTCTGGCGCGACCGGCGAGGGTGGTATCCAGGCTAGTGGCGCGAAGGCATTGACCATCACCGTTCCCGATCCACAGATCCTTCACTCGACGGGCGACGACCGGGTCTTCAACATCGACATGCTCCCGCCTACGGAGGGTGCGACCGGCGAGCTCCGCACTGGCAAGACCAACCTCGAGCTCGATGCGCTGCTGTCTGGCGTGGAAGTCGTTGCTCTGGGCGATATGTCGGTGATGGTGCGGATGACGGACAAGCAGGGCTGCGAGCAGCAGGTCTGCTGCCTGGCCTATCGGGCCGCGCAGGATGCCGATCCCGCCTCGACGACCAAGGGTGCCCGGCGCTGGATTTGGTGCCTGTTCCCCGTCACGCTGGTCTTTCCGCGGATGGGCCCAGTCGAGGAAGGTGGCCAGGACGAGAATACTTATTCGTTCGTCCCCAGTGTTGTGGCGCAGTATCCCTGGGGCATCAAGTTCACCGAAGTCACAGAGGGCTGCATCGAAGGCCAGATGATCCAGGGTATCTCGGTCGGCAAGCCAGTGTTGTGGGGCTGGCTCGGTGATGGCGTTGTGGTGGCCTTTAACTTCCCCACCGCAATGCCGCCGATGCCGGATGATGGTGGTTTCAAGGTCAAGGTGTATCACTGGGTCGCCGCCACAAAGACGACCACCGACGTCACCGCCACCGTCACAATCACCGCGACTGAGATTACCTTCGCTGTGGCTCCTGCCGATGGCGACCTGGTGTATGCCTTCTACGAGTTGGCCGGCTGCTAGTTGATGCGCACCAAGACGGTTGAGTACAGGGCGGGCAATGATCTGGTCTACCGTATCGTGGTGCGCGAGGCCAATGCGCTTGTAGGTGTCCGGCGCACTATCCTCAAAACGCATGGCGCCGACTATCTGAGCACGATCAGCCAGAACGGCGCCGGTGCGGGCGAGGCTGAAGGCGAGGGCCAGAGCGAAGGCGAGAGCCGGCCGCGATATGGAGCGCTGGATATCTTCGCCTTGACGGTGCTGGCCACCCGGTTCTATCCCGATCTGGTCTCGACGGTCGTGGAGTCGGACGGGCTCGACGTGGAGGCTCTGACGCCAGAGACGTTTATCGACCTGAGTGATGGGCTGGTCGATGCGTGGGCTGAGGCCGTCTACGCTCTCAACGAGCACTGGCTCCCTGAGAAAGAGCCTGAGACGCCAGAAGAAGAGGCAGATCAAAAAAAAAGGCGGAGCAGGAACGGATAGGAATCCGGGCGCGGCTCCTGGACTACAATACGGCTCTGAAGGAATCGTCAGATGTCTGGTCGTTGGAGGATGACGATGAATGGAAGCTCATCAGGCCGGAGGAGTCGATGGCGATCTGGAAGCTGTGGCGCAGCCTGGGCGGTGAGCAGCACTACGTACCATTGTGGCCAGGTGGGATTCTCGAATGGCCTGATTGGTTCGTACACGATGCCGCTGTCCTAAGTTGGCTCAACCGGATGGCCAGGCGGGACCTGGGGCTCGACCGTTAGGTGCAAGCGGTCTCGGTTGCACCTTGTTTAGGCGGGGGGTGCAACCTCCCGCCTTTTCGTTTGGGTTCTGCCGATTTGGGCAGACAAGCTGTCAAGGAGGGTATTGCGATGTGGACGGATGGCTACATGGCAGAGACGGTTATCGGGCTGGTCCTGGCTACGGTTGGGTTCGGGCTGGTGCTGGCCTGGGCTGTGCGCGGTGGGCGGATACATCCTGGCCGGCTGCGTTATGGCTGCACACTCCTGCTGTGGTTGGCCCACACGATGGTCTATTACGCTGTCATGGTCATGCGGGACAATGGCCAGGTTGGCGATAGTGACCTCTTCAGCTGGTGGTCTTTAATTGTGCGGCTTCAGGCTTTGGTTTCTATCATCGGTGTGATGGGCTGCTTGATTATGGAGGACCTGGTTCCTCGAAATGGAGTCTATCTTGGGAAGTGAATACTTGGCGATCATCCTGGCTTTCGTCGCTGCACTGCCAAGCATCCTGCTTTTCGTCAGCCAGAGGCGCAAAGACCGCTACGAGCTCCGTGGTTTGGAGGCCTCGACCGCTCAACAGTTGACGACGACCGCCTTTTCCGTGGTCGACCGGCTGCAGGCGGAAGTGACCCGGGTCTACGAAGAGAAACAGGAGCGCGAGCGGCAGTTGCTGCGTCTTCTGACGGGCTGTCGTGACCTGGTGGCTCAATTGCGGGAGGCTGACCTTGTGCCGGTCTTTCTGCCGGACGGGTGGCATATGAGACTGCTGGTTATCGATGACGATGCCGATATGGCCGAGATGATGCGGGCTGGCCTGGGCCGGCGTGGCTATATCATCGACCACGCCGATCGAGGGGCAGATGGCATCGACGCGGTCTGCAACCGGCGCTACGACTGCGTGTTCCTCGACTGGCGTTTGCCGGAGGAAGATGTACAGGCCCTGGTGGGGAGGCTGCAGGAAGCACAGCCCGGGCTGCCAGTCGTGATCATGACGGCCGGGTTTAAGAATCGGGCTGCAGCCGGCGACGGTGTGTTGCCGGTGGTATCGGCTGTGGATACACTGAATGGGGTTCTGGCTGCTGTACGCAGCCTTATGGCAGAGCGCGAGCATTTAGTACCGGCAGACGAAGGGAAAGTCGAAGATGGAATTCCGGATCGAGATGAATCCTGACGAAACGGCCAGGTGGGGGGCTTTCTGGCTCGGGCTGGCGGAGATCGCCGAGCTCGGGCCGCGGGAGACGGAGATCCTGGCCGACGTTGGCCGGCGAGCGATTGCGGCCAATTTCGAGCGCGAGCAATCGCCGGAGGGTCAGCCTTGGGAACCGCTGGCTCCGATGACGCAGAGGCAGCGGGCGATGGGCATTGACTATCGGGGGATTCCGTTTCGGGTCTCTCCCCACCATCCGATTCTGGTGCGGACGCAGGACCTGAAGCTCTCGTTTACAGATCCTCGTCACCCTCGCAATATCACCGCCGTCGAGCGGGCTGCCGGCAAGACGATGATCACTCTTTCGGCGGTCGATGATCCCGAGACGCCCGGGCGGATCGCCCTACTGCATGCGGGCGGTTACACACAGCCTCGCTGGTTTCTGGGTGCAGGTTGGGGTATCAAAGCCCACTATGTGCCGCCGCGGCCCTTCATCGGGTTCTCTGACCTCTACGAGGCGCAGTTGGAGGCCCAGGCCGCCAACATCATTATTGGTCGGCTGGAGCGGCTGCGGGGCATCTAGCCGGCTATTGTAGATAGATCAGGATGGCGATCACCAAACAGGCAAGGCAGCATAGAACAGCCACCAGGCAGCCGGCTCCCTGCAGGAATTGGCCGATGTTAACGAGGGCTCGGCCTGGGTTGTGCTCCTGTTTGGCGTTGCAGTGGCGACAGTGGCCATCAGTCCAGACGAGTGTCCACAGCGAGTTGTGGTTCCCGCAGTTGGGGCATCTGGAGACAAACGGACTGTTCATCGGTCTACCTCCTGGGCTCGGCCCTTCAGTCTATCAGGGCCAGGATGGCCAGGTAGAGGAATGCACAGAGCAGAACCAGCATGATGGTGCAGCCGATCGCTTGCAGCATTTGGATGCCTGTGTGGATGGTCTTGTTCGGCCAGTAGAGTTGTTTGGCGTTGCATTTGGGGCAGCGGCCACCTTTCAACAGCACTTGCGAGGTCGTGTTGCGGTCATGGCAGACGTGACATTTAGAACCAGACGACTTGCTCAATCTTGCACCTCCCGGGTGTGTATGATCCGTTCGCATAGGACACCAGGGGCCCAAGATTCTTGTTGGTTTGGCAAGCCAAAAGAATTGTACTCCCATTTGCTGAAGTGCGCAATTCAGGGCGGTGCGGTGCGGGGCCCCTGGTGTAGTTTAGGCTCAGAGGAACAGGGCTATGGCCGATAACGAATTCTCGATCCGCATTACTATCGATGGCTCGACGGCGCGGTCTGACGCGGCTCAAATACGGCGAGTGGTGGAGACCGAGCTCAGCAAGCTCTCGGCTGTCAAGATCGACACCAAGGCGCTGGAGCAGATCATCAAAAACATGCGCGGCCAGGTGGCGATCACCGGCTCGGTGCAGGTCACCGGGCTGGAGCAGGCGGCTGCCGGCATCCGTGACCTGCAGGCGCTGTCGCGGGCGCCTTTTGTGATCACTGGCCAGGTCGACATCACTGGCCTCGACAGGGCTGCCGCTCAGGTGGCCCAGATCCGGGAGGCGGCCGGTGGTTTAGGCCGGGCTGTGGCTGCCGGGCTGTCGAGGCAAGCGGGGGCGCTGGAGAAACATTTGACCGATCTGCAGAGCCGGGTCACCGGGCTGGTGCGGGCCGGCGAGAAGATGGACATTTCCGCTCCCCTGGAGTGGGCAAAAGGCCTCGAGGATGCGCTGACCGCCGACGACAAGAAGATGTACGACCTGGTCCTGCGCATGAAGGAGCTCAATGCGCAGGCGGACGTCCTGCGGCAGCGGTTCGCGGAGCTCGGGACTGTGCGGGTTGAGCCGCTCGGCGGTGGGCCCGTCCAGACCCTGGAGGACCTGTTCCGCGGATGGGATCGGCCGCACGTCCGGTCGCAGATCCGGCGGGCGATTCGTGGCATCGAGGCGGATAAGGAAATCCTCAAGCTCGGGGACGATCTGCAGGCAGCGATGCAGGAAGTCGAGCGCCAGGCGGCTGCGGCCGGCCAGCAGTTGGCGGTGCGGTTGATCGATCTGCAGGCGGAGATGCAGGCTATGCTGCGCCGGCAGCCTCCAGGTATGGCGCTGTTGCGGCCGGAACAGATGACCGAGGCACAGCGGGCCTGGCAGCAGCAGTACACCGCCCTCGAGGCCGAATACACCCGGGTCTCTGTCGAATTGCAGAACGTCCGCGAGCGCAATATGTCAGAGGACGTCATCAGGCTGCGGGATGCGATTGAGAATCGCCGGCGGGCGCTGGAGCAACCGCTAGAGGAAGAACACATGTTCTGGCGCGAATGGGCCATGCAGTCGGTCGATGATGTCGTGCGCGAGCTCCGCTACCACGGTCAAACTTTGGCTGCTGAGTCGCTGGCCGAGATGTACGCCGTCTGGGAACGACGTAAGGCGGTCGAGGAGCAGCTAAAACGTGGGCGCGGGCGGCTGGCGCGGGGCGCCGAGGTCGAGCTCCCTGCAGGCGCTGCTGGCACGATGGTCGACTTCATCCGGGCCGAGCGGGCTCTGGAAGAGGCGGCTGCCGGCGCGACCAGGCAATTAAGCGAGCAGTTTAAGGTCCTGGGCAGGCTGGTCAAGCGGCTCGACGAGGCTGCTCTTGCTGCCCAGGGTTTGAGCGCGGCTCAGCGAGAGGCCTTCCGCCGCATGGAGGCGCTGGCAATGCGGGAGATCAAAGCCGGCGCTCCCCTCACTGGTGCGACCACCCTCGAGCAGGCACGAGTCGTAGCCGAGGATGTGCTCACCCGGCTGACTGCCCAGCAGGAAGCCATCAGGCGGGTGTTGGAAGATCCGCAGATCGAGCAGGCTGCTGCGCGGCCAATTTCCCGTATCCAGGCGCTGTGGCAGGCGCTGAGCGTGTTCCTGATCGGCCGGTCGTTGATCCCGGATATGGTTGGGGAGATCAACCGCTGGCTGGCTCAGATTGGGGTAGAGTCACCGTTCCAGGGCCTGGTCGCCCAATCGGAGGATGCCGCTACGCGGATCATCCAACACTTTAGGCAGATGGTCGCTGGCCTCGATCCGGAGCAGGTGGCGCTGCAGATCAGCGTCTTGCAGCGCGAGATTCGGTCCCTCGAGCAGCAGTTCGCCGATCTATCGATCCGCTCGACACAGGCATCTGACAAGTATCGGCGCGAGTTCGAGGAGGCGGTCGAGATGGCCCGCCAGATGCGGGGCTTTCGGGCGGAGGACGAGGCCCGGTACGCGATGGGCTACCTGCCGATCGGGTTTGGTGTTGGGGCTGGAGAGACCCGGTTCCACAAAGCGGGCCGCAGGCGGCTGGAGGGCGAGGTCGGTGAGCTCACGGACCAGTGGTACAAGGCGCTTAACGTCGAGATGGAGGAGGTGCGCCGGTTCAGCCAGGAGGAGCGGCAGCGGCTAGATAGCCTGGCGACCGCCATCGTATCAAAACAGGCGCAGTTGGCGGCCCTATTGCGTGGCCAGTTGGAACAGGCCGCCCAGACCTATTCCCAGGCTCTGACGCAGGCGACTGGGCAAGTCGAGTTCGAGCAGGTCTACCGCGAGCTCGGGGACGTGCAGGACGAGATCCGGCGGGCGGATCAGGCGCTGGCTACCGCCATCGATCAGATGCAGATGGCGGTGCGGGACGAGCTCCAATTGGCGGCAAGCGAGGCGGAGAAAGAGGCCCGGGCTGTGGCCAGGCTGCCGGCTACGCGGGCTGAAGCTGAGGAGCGGGTGCAGGCCGCTCGGGCTGCGGCCGCTGAAGCGGTCGAGGTGGCTCGCCAGGCGACGATCCAGGTGCGGGAGGAGGAGAGGCGGTTGACGGCCGCTCTGGTAGGCGAAGTCAAAGCCCGGGAAGCCCAGAAAACCGAGGCAGCGAAGCGGGCCACCTTGAAGGCCAGGGCGATCCGTCAGGGGCAGATCGAGGAGGCAAAGGCCGAGGGGCGTATAAGCATCGAGGATGCTAAGGCGACGGCCCAGGCTCGCATTCACGAGGAGAGGCGCTACACCCAGTGGCACAAGGATGAGCTCAGGAAGCGGGCGGCCGCCGAGCGAACGGCAGCGCAGGAATTCAAGCGCGAACAGACAGCGCGAGCGATGGCCGCCGAGATGGGCATCGATTGGGACACCTACATCCAAAAAGCGCGGCAGGCCGGCGTTAGTCTGGAGGTGATCATCGGGACCTTGCGCCGGGTGCAGCGGGAGCAGCGGGAGGCCGCTCGGGGCGCCGCCGGCATGGGCCGGGCCTATCGGGATTCGACGTCCGCCGTGGAGCGGTATGCCAGGGCTCTGCACATGGTGCGCATGCAGAGCTACGGGGTCAACATCGTATTGAGTGAGCTTCACGGTATGGCCAGTCGGATGCGGTTTGCCAGTGCTGCGCTGACCGGCTCTCTGGTACTGGCGGGGCGGAGCTACCTCGAGCTCGCCCAGACCTCCGATCGGGCGGCGCGGTCCTTGATGCTCTCGACCGAGATGACGCAGGAATTGAGGCGCGAGATCATCGGCCTGTCGATGGAGCTCCCCATGGTCGATCCGCAGCAGTTCGCCGAGTCGGCCCGCATATGGGCGGCTGCTACTGGCCAGGTCGCCGACACGAGTGAGGACCTGCGGACGATCCTGCAGCAGACCATCCCCATCCAGGAGTTGGTGGCCATGACGCAGACGGATATCGCTGTCGTCACTGATGGTGTGGCTGCCAGTTTGCGGCAGTATGGGCTGGAGGTCAACGAGACAAACCAGGTCGTGGCTATCTTTAACAAGGTGGCTGACGACACCCTGGCTGAGGTAGCCGATATCGCCGAGGCCTTTAAGTACGTGGGCCCGCAGGCCCGGGCGATGGGGGAGGAGATCGAGGACACAGCCGCGGTCCTGGGCATCCTGGCTGATCAGAATATCCGGGGCTCTCAGGCTGGCCGGGCCTATCGCCAGATGCTGCTCAGCCTGGTCGAGCCGACTGAAAAGACACGCGAGGCCCTCGAGGAAACCTTCGGCGTGGAGCAGCCTTTCTACGACGCCGGGGGCGCCTTCGTTGGGCTGGCTCGGGTTATCGATATGCTGGCCGCTGCCTCGGAACAGGCGACGGACGAGGAGCGCAACCTCTTGATCGCCACCATGTTCACCGCTAACGCGGTGCCGGCTGTGACCGCTCTGGTCGAGAACCAGATCGAGGCCCGCAAGCGGGGAGTGGATGCGATCCGGGCGGAGTCAAAGCTGTTGCGCGGGTTCATCGACGAGGAGGTTAAGCTCTACGCCAATATGCGCCAGGAGGTTGACGGGACGACCGTGGCGATGATCGGCGCCGTCGAGACCTGGGAGGCGAACCTCGAGCACTGGGAAGAGAGCGACGTGGCTCGGGTTGCGGCCGTCGAGAAACGATGGAAGGCGCTGTGGCTGACCATCGGCGATGTCGTCGTGGAATCCGCCTTGCCCATGCTGGAGGAGGCCTCGGGATGGATAGAGAAGGTGACCGAGCAGGTCGAGGCCGGCTCTCCCCTGGGACGGATCATCGCTGCGCTGATCCCGGCAGGTATCGCCGGGACCGCCATCGCTACTCTGGCTGCTACGGCGACTAACCTCATCCGGACGGTGTGGATGATCCGGTCTTTCATCCAGGCCGGCCAGTTGATGCAATCCGGCCTGATGACGAGTGCCACCCATTTCCAGACGCAGGTCGTATCGGCCGGCGAGCGGTTCGCTGCCATCATCGAGGCCTCTGCCCATGGAGCAGCCGCGACAGAGCAGGCCGGTGCTCAGCAGGAGGTGGCCATCGAGGTAGCCGGAGCGCAGCAGGAGGTGGCCATCGAGGTAGCCGGAGCGCAGCAGGAGGCCGCTATCGAGAAATCATCGGCTATCGGTTTCGGCTCCATCGTGGGCCGGGCTTTTCTGGCGACTGGTGTGGCCGAGCTCCTGGCCCGGGCAATGACCGGGCAGGGGATCGCTGGCTGGTTCACGACGCAGGAAGGGGAGATGGCAGCCGAGTTGCGGTTCGCCGAATTGGCCGGCGCTACGCGGGGTGAACTGCAGCGACAGTTGGCACAGGTCGTACACGATCTGGACGTGGTGCGCCAATTCTACGAGCGGGGGATGCTCGATCCGAGCCTGATCTTTGGCAAAGCACCCGAGTACACTCGGTTTGAGGAGATCATGGGTGGGCGCTGGCGGGCGCTATCGGCGACGGCGGTGCAGGACAAGATTGCTGAACTGGAGGCCCTGCGGACCAAGCTCATGGGCGCTGTGATGGGGTTGGATGACTATGAGGATGCCATTCTCCGCGAGGCCAGGGCTGCTGGCGAGGCGACGTCGGCCACCCAAGAGCTCATCGATACGCTCTATCACCTGCCTCCCCGAGAAACGAAGCGCTTGACCGACGAGCAGAAGAAGGCCGCGGAGCTCTACATCGAATACCTCGAGAAGCAGGCGGATGCGCTGGACGACTTTAACGACCGCATGGCCGATCTTCTGGCCGATCTGACGGCCGATCTGGCACGAATGGAGAAGGACTATCGCGCTGACGTGCAGGCCTTGATCGACGAATACAACGAGCAGGCGATGGAAGAAGAGCGCAGGTTCCAGGACCGGCAGGCTAAGGCGCGGCGCGATCATGCGCTGCGTATGGCGCGGATGGAGGAGGATCACCTCATCCGGATGCTGGAGCTTGCCCAGGACCGGGATGCGCTCGGCATGGTGCGCGAACAGCGGCAGTACCAAATCCAGCGCAGGCGGGCGGAGGAGGATTTTGCTATCCAGGAAAGTGACGCCGGTCAACAGTTCCGGGAGGAACAGAACCGGCGCCGGCAGGAACACCAGCAGCGCTTGATCGAGATGCAGAAGGAATACGAGGAGCAGAAGGCGGAGCGGCTGGCTGAGTACGAGGAACGCAAAGCCGAGCTCGAGGCGCAGCACGTCGAGGACATGGAGCGGCTGCGGAAGGAATACTTCGAGAAGATCAACGCCGAACTCGAATACTTCAAGCTCTCGAAAAAGCAGCAGTGGGACTGGCTCTACGCGATGTATGTGGACGCTGCCCATTGGCTGCGGGCCAACTACGACCTATGGGACGCCTACGTGAAGTCGCTTCCGGTCCCCAGGCCTTATGGTACGCCAGGTAAGCCGGCCAGGCAATTTGGTGGCTATACGCGGCAGGATGAGCTTGTTCAACTGCACCGGGGCGAGTTCACATTGACCGCTCAGACCACGCGCTATTTGGAGCGGACCCTGGGCCCGCTGACGCAGCAGCGATTGATCGAGGGCCTGGCGCATCGATCAATCCAGCAGATGCAGGTCTCGATGCACCTGGTGCAGCAGTACGAGTTTCACGGTGGCTTCAGCCAGGCCGAGCGGGAGTGGTTCAGGCAGGTCGCTAGGCAGGAGGCTGAGGGCGCCTTCGACGAGACGCTCAAGGGGCTACAGAGCCGTGGCGTGGCCAGGAGGATGTGATGGCGTATGAGTTTGGCATTGGCACGACGTTGATCGGGATTACGACGCTGGATCAGCTTACTGTGCCGGTCACCTTTCCACGGTCGGGCTACAAACAGTTTGCGGTGACTGTCGATTTGTCTGACCAATCTGCCAGGGGCTTTGGCCGGCCATCGGCGACCTGGCGGTTCGGTGTGCTGAAGTTTGCGCAGCGCGATCAGTTGCGGGTGTTTTGTCCCGGGGCTTCGGCTCTCGTGTACATCCGGACTAAGAAGCGGGATGACCAGGAGGTCTACTCCAACTTCCGGGCTGTGATGGTCTGGCCGGAGGAGGAAGAGGCCAAGGCGGGCCGTATCCTCGATCTGGAGATCCTGTTCCGGGACCTGGTGGAGCAGCCGTAGCATGGCGTATTGGGACCTGCGGCCTCTGACGAGCCCTGAGCTCTCGAAGATCGAGGCGGATGGACAGTCCTCGCGTATCGGTCTGGCTCTACTGCCCACGAGGCCGGTCTTTACGGCGACGGTCACCACCCCACCCTCCTCCACAGATCGGGTGGCGCAGGTAGCCTACACTCCCGTCTCGGGCGACGAAGGGCTGATCCAGCTTGACATGACCGTGTTCGTGGGGACGGAGGCCAACAGCTACAACAGGGGGATGTGCCGCATCCGTAAATTACCCTCGGGTGGGATCATGTTCCTGGGCGAGACATCAGACGTGCAATGGGCGGCCGGGCTCTATCTCACGGTGGTCGAGGACTGGCAGATTTGGGCCAGACACTTGCGGATCGTCACCCTCTCCAAGACCTCCTTTGCGGTCTACATGGACTGGGACGTGGCCTACTCCGACCAGCATGCAAACTGTGACCCAATGCCGCTTCTGGGCCCGCATATCGTCAAAAAGTTGGTAGGCTCAACCGTGCAGGTTACGGAGTTCAACGGGACCGAGGCCTGGGTCTACGGCTCGACCATCGCTGCCTGGCTGTGGGAGGCGCCCGGGGCATCTGGCACGGTCAACATGGACACCGCTACGCCGGTGATCACCTATGCAACTACCGGCTGGTTCCGGGTATCGTGTACGGTCACTGCGGCCAACGGCAAATCCTACAAGGGGCATCGATGGGTCTATATCTGGTCGGAGGACGATCCCCCTGTGTGGTGCACCTTCGACGAGTGCTCGGGTGATTGGGGCAGCGGTGGCTGGACGTTCCGCATCGGTGGCCATTACGACGTGGAGTTAACTAGCGTGCGCCACCGGGCCCTGGCGATCCTGTTTGCCGAGGACGAATACGCGGGCGAGTTGGGCTCGGTGGGCTTGTGTCCCGGGCGGGAGAATATTCTGGCCTGGGGCTGGCTGGCGGACGAGACTGTGGTCTGGGACCCGGATCACTCCTACGTGGAGTTCGAGGCCTACGGGCCCCACTACTGGATGCAGAAGGTGCACGGTTTCCCCACCGGCGTCGAGGACAAGAACAGCGCCGCGACGACGTGGATGGAATTCCAGGGCCTGACGGTGCACAACGCGATCTGGCATTTCCTGCACTGGCGGTCGACGGTGACGCGATGCATCGATGTGTTTCCTCCAGGAAACGACACGCCGATCGGGACCTTCAGTTCGGGCCTGGCGAGCTTGTGGGATCAGCTCCTCGAGGGCGCCGAACGGACGATCAAAGCGCGGCCGGCCTGCGACCGCTTCGGCCGTCTGTTCATCCAGGTCAACAGCCAGTTTCTCCCCGTTGCCGATCGGGCTGGCATCCCGGTCGTTATGGATATCGAGCGCCAACACTGGCGCAAAGATCGCACCATTCAATTCAGGCGGCTCTTGGTTCCCGAGGTCGGCCGGGTCGATCTCTCGGGTGTTGCCTGGCAAAATGTCGACCAGAAGGGAGATCCCTACTTCTCGCTGGCTCCAGGCCATGTCATGAAGCAGCATGGTGGGCCTCAGGCGGAGGACCAACTGGCTCTCACCGGCCAGGCGCAGTCGAATATGCTCGCCGGGCTGATCATGGGAAATATGGTTAACACGTATCCATCCATCGTCGTGCCCTTTGGCTCCAACCTGCGGGTGTTCGACATCGCGCCGTGGCAGTATGGGACGTTGTCCGTGAGTGCCGGTGACACGCCGCGGGGTATGCTGCTGAGCGATCTTAAGATCATCCCTCGTCGGGTGCGCTTCACCTGGGAGGGAAACAAACGGGGCGGTGGCCTGACGACCGAGGTCGACTTCGAAGGCTACACGACCAACACTACCTTTTGTGATGGGGATGCGCCGCCGACCGTGCCGGCGCCGGCGCCGCCGCCGACGCCCGGCCCGCCACCTCCGCCACCTGAGCCGCCGCTACCTGGCTCGCCACAGATCGTCATGATGATCCTGGAGGCTGGCTCGGAGCGGATCGTGGTCCGCACCGATAGCTTCGATCAGCCAGATCCGGATTGGGCGGTGACGCTGGCGGGTGTCCACAGTCCCAACTACTACAAGGCTGACTATCTGGGCACGACCGCCTGCACGGTGGAGGGGGGCGATAACTGGACGACGCTCTACCGCATCCTCAATTTCAACACCCTGTTTCCGGAGCAGCTAGATCCGCTGCCTCTCTGGGACAATGGCCCGCTCGTGCCGGGCTTTACGTGGGCCTTCGGTGGCTGGAACTTTGAGAATTTTAGCGTCCATCCTGACAATCCGTGGTACCTGGGCTACGGGGTGCGCAATCATCTGTCAGCGCAGACGCGATTTAACTACTCGGAGGACATGGGGGCTAGTTGGACGGCGAGCGATCTGTTTCCCTCGGAGAGTTGCTACTACTGTAACGATTCGTCCGGGGTTCGGGGCACCTATGGCCTTTTTGGTTCAACAGGTGTGTTCCGGTTGTGCGCTTGCTGCGGCTGGTACGGGCCCCTGTACGATTATGAGATGATCGGAGCAACGCAAGGTAGCCGGGTCGAGATTTACAACGACGAATTCCGCATGGTCAGTTTCCGGGTGGCGATGGGCGATGCGATAGGGTCTCCACACTGGGCCCATCGCTACGAAGACGAGGTTGAGGGCTGGATTCGGGTGCTGCAGCACGGCTACTACATCCCGATGGGCAAGCTCTGGCATCAACAACTGCAAGCGCCGCTGCAGATTCCGTTTGCGACCTCTCATCCGGGCGTCGTGTTGGGCGACAACACGGTATGGATTTGGGATGGGTCGGATTACAGCCAGCGGGGCTCGGACCATCTGACGCCCGGGATCAGCTACATCGCGCCTATGGCGCTCACCTTGCCCGAGCGGTGGGCGCTCGGGGCGAACGGGCCGGCGTTCGGGATCGATGCGGTGGTTCTGTACACAGATAATGGCGGCACGGACGACACGGACTGGTTCGATAAGACCGGTAACCTGTGGGCGCTGTTCCAGGCAATGGGCCCGCCGTGGACGTCGCAGCCGATCAAGGTAACTACGATCATTCCTGTGCTGGAGGGGGTGGGTTGATGGTTAAGAGACCAGGCGTTCGGGGGCGGTCATTGCGGGTGGCCCTGTTCGAGCCGTGGCCATGTTGTGAACTGTTCGAGATATTCGTCTACCTGCCGTCATATGGGCTGCTCCGGCTGGCGGCGATCCATCCGGGATCGACGGTCTACAACGGCGCCGTCCTGGGCCGGCGCGGGATCATGGAGGTCCTGGAGTTACAGCCTTTCGATGTCGTGGGGGTGACGGCACAGACGGCCAACCGACACGCGGCCCGGGAGATCCTGGAGGTTGCCAAGGGGGCGGGCGCCTTCACCGTCGTCGGTGGCCACCATCCCACCGGTCACCCGGCTTTCTTCGACAAACCTTTCGTCGACGTGATCGTGCGCGGGCATGGCGAGGGCTGGTGGCAGCGGATCATCAAGGGCCAGCAGATCGACCGGGTGACCAAGATCGACTACAAAATGGATCCGAACGATTACCCGAACGCCGACTGGAGCCGCGTGGTTCCCCATCCCTTCACCTGGGAGGCCTACCATCCCTACTGGACGCCATTGCACATCGCCACCAGCTACGGGTGCAGCGGTAACTGTGTGTTCTGCCTCTCGCGGCTGATGCATGGCGGGCTGGAGATGCGGCGCGATCCCGCCCTAGTGATCGAGGAGATGCGCCCGCTGCACCAGNNNNTCGCCGGTGGTACTTGATCGACGAGTGTTTTGGTGGAGATCCCGACCACGCCTTCGGCATCTGCGACGGCTTGCGGAAATTGCCCGGCCTGGATTGGGTCACCTTCGGGCGGGTCGATCTGCTGACGCCTGAGCTCCTCAAGGCGATGGCAAAGGCGGGGTGCAGCGGGCTGATCATCGGTTTTGAGTCGGGCGACCAGGAGATGTTGCGCCGCCTGGGCAAGGGCTACCAGAAGGTCGACCGCTACGCCGACGTGGTGGAGTGGTGTAGGAACCTGGATATCTCTATCTCGGCCCAGACGTTGCACAAGCCTCCTTATGAAACGGAAGACCACGAGGCGGCGACCGCCAAGATGCTGAGGGTGCTCAAACTGAGGGACCAGAGCCTGGGCTATGTCCTGGTCATGCCGGGGATGCCGCTTTACGACCGCTGTGTGCAGGCCGGGCTCTTGGACGATTCGTTTTGGGAACGGCCCGAGCCTTACTTCGTCTACGAGGGAGGACTAACCTGGAAGGAGTAAGATGCCGCGCTCGATCATGAGCCGCGTACAGGAGATGCTGTTCGCGGTTCTATCGCGATATCAGCAGATCCTGCCAAAGTTCCCGGCGCTCCTGGGGGATGGTCATGGGACCGTCGCCGTCGAGGGCATGCCGCAGTTTGTCTACGTGCGGATGGGCGCCGAGGGCGAGGATGGGCTGGCGATAGCCTTTAACCAGATGGTGCAGCTTAGGGACGGGCTGCCGGTAATCGTTGGCTACGATCCGGTGCAGCCGCGGCTGTTCCAGGTCCTGTCACAGCGAGAAGTCTATGTCGGGACCGGCCAGGCGAGCCCGCCTCGGGTTGTTCCCCACCATTGGAGCCACGAGTTCCCGATCAAAGGAGATCCCCGTTCCGATGGCTCGGATTTGGTGACCGCGCATTGGCGGCAGGTGCGGGGGTTGCGGACGATAGTCAAGCCGGGCGAGGATTTTATCGTCCAGTTGGAATCTTGGCATCTGAGGCGGGGGGCGATCTATAAATGGCTCGCTACTCAGGAGCTTGACCTCGAGCCAGACGTTCCTTTAGTGGGCGCCTGCTTTGTTCTGTGTTACGTTGATGCGGCCGGGGTCTATCAGAAACGCGTAGGCGAGACGGTGATCCCTGCGACGGCCATTGATTTTGACAGTCACTGCCCCGCGACGGTGTATGGGGAGTGGGCATCGGCGGCCGTGCTGCTGTTTGGCGGTATGGGCCGCATCATCGAGGATTCCCAGCGGCAGGATATCTACGACTTACGGTTCCCCGAGGCCTTCTCCCCGGGCGATATCAGTCTGGGGAATCTGATCGACGTCGACTTTACGGTTCCGGCTGTCGACGAGGACGTGCTCACCTACGACGAGGCGAGCGGGATGTGGATTGCGTTGGCATTGCCAACGCCAGATCCTCCCAAAACGGTGACCGCTCAGTTCCTCTTCACCATCGAGGGCCCCAATCTGGGCGAGACGGGCGACAAGCCGCTGCGCATCTACGCCTACCTGGATACCGGGGTCACCGGGACGGTCGTGGAGGTCTTCGCTGCCGTGGCCACACCTCCGCCGACGACGGCGGTGCGGCTGGCGGTCAAGAAGAATGGGGTGAACATCATCGATGCCCCGGGCTATGTCGAGATCCCGGTCGATGGTTACACCGGGTCAACGACGTCCTTCTTGGATGCCGATATCGCGGCTGGCGATTACTACACCTTCGAGGTCGTGCAGGGGGATGCCGCCGCTGCCGATCTGACGTTGCACGTCCGGTACAAGTATTGAGTTGGCTAGGCAAGGAGGCAATATGGCCAGGATTGTGACCTGTGGGTTCGAGGCGGGGCTGATCAGTTACGAGCCAGACTTCTACAGCGGCGCCGGTGTCAGCACGAGCTCGCCGCGGACCGGTACCTACAACTATCGCTCTGGCTCGGGTAACTACGTGGCCTGGTGGTGCAACCGGGCCGCGAGCCAGTTGGCTGAATTCTACGGTGGCTTTGGGTACAAAAACGACCAGACGGTCTGGGGTTCGAGCACGTATCTACTGCTGTTCAGATGTAACAGCCTGGGGACCATCGAGGCTGCCTGGCGGCTCTTGGCTAGTCAAGAGTTGGTCGTCTACCGCGGTACGACGGAGATTGTGCGCAGTGCACCTTTGCCCTATTTCCAGCAGGATCAGTGGGTGTATTTCGAGTTCTGGTGGAAGCAGGCCGATTCTGGTGGCCGGTGGGTCGTCAAGGTCAACGGGGAGACGGTCATCGACTTTACCGGCGATACCAAGAGCGAGGACGTGACCACCAGGCCGGTGGAGGCGTGGTATATCCAGGCGATCCAGAACAACTGCAACGTCGACGACGTCGTGCTCAACGACGAGTCTGGCGCGAGCAACAACTCCTGGCCAGGGCAGGTGCGGCTGCAGGCGGTGGTTCCCAACGGCGCCGGCGACGTGACGCAGTTAACGCCCACAGCCGGGGCAAACTGGGAGTGCGTTGACGAGATCCCGCCAACGGGCACTGATTACGTCTACTCCTCGACCGTCGATCAATACGATCTCTACGCGATGGGTAATCCGGTTCCGATCGGAGCGGCGACGATCAAGAACGTGGTCCTGCAGACCCGGGCGGCTCTCGATGCCGGCTCGGGCAGTATCGCCAACATCATCAAATCAGGCACGGTCGAGTCACAGGGCTCGGACGAGGCGCTGACCGAGGCCTGGCGGCCCATACGGACAGTCTGGCCCACCAATCCGGACGGTGGTGGGGCATGGACATGGGCCACCATCGATGCGCTGCAGGCCGGCCTTAAGGTGCGTTGATGGCCGACCAGCGACGTGGCGATCAGGTCCTGCTCTACGCCGAGTACGAGGCGGAGAAGCGGCGCAAGGGCGACCAGGCGCTCTTGTACGTTGAGTACCAGGCGCCGCTCCAGCGCAAGGGGGACCACGTTCTCTTGTACGTGGAATACGAGGTCATCCCCACGGTTGGCCGTATCCTGGGGCCTCCGGTGCAGGTGGTGGGCTGATCTACTAATCTGTCCCTAAAGTGTCCCGTCAGGGGACAGCTTTTGTGGTAAAATTAGGGTTCTTGTTCGGCGAAGACGATAGCCAGATCCGGGTCTTCGAGCAGCCGGCGCAGGGTGCGTTCGAGTACTCCGCGCAGGCGGCTACTCAGCCGCTCGGAGGCTTCTTTGGTGGGCGACAGGATCGTGACCTGGTGATCCTCGTGGGTGGCCGTCGCGTTGGCTAGGCACAGGTCAAAGGTGGCCTGGGTCATCTGGCCGCGCAGGTCGGCCAGGGCCGATCGCCAGAACAGCGGGAGCTCGGGGCCCGGGCTCGCCGGGCGAGGTTGGTCCTGTTGCTCGGCGGCAATATCGGCCCAGGTACGTTTCTCCTGCTCTAACTTAGCTTTGTCCTGCAACAATTCCCGCAGGTCCTCGGCTGTGATCCCACCTTCTTTGACCCGGGCGAGGATCGTGCCGTAGCTGGCCGGCCAGGAGCCGTAGAACGGGTTGCAGGGATAGGGGAACCCGACGAGCACTTCCCAGGCCTGTTGAGCCAGGCGAGCTTGGGGCAGGGTCGCCCCACCCCACCGCTCGATGGTCTCGCGGATGCGGGTCAGCCAGTGTCTGCGTTCCTTTTTCGACAGAATCTCGGCGCCGGCAGCGATCCCGTTCCAGCGGCAGATCAGGTCAGCGACGGCCAGGGCTGCATCATCGGCCCCACCCGCCTGCACGGCGATGGTCTTGGGGCTATCCGATTGTTTACCCAAATCGACAGGGTGGCGGACGGGCCGGGGGCCGAAATAGACCTCGAGGGCCGCCTCACCGGTGGGTTCCTGTGGAGCCTCGGGCGGAGAATCTGCCGCGGTTTCGAGGGAATCTGCAGCTTTTTCCTCGCCTGCGAGCTCTAGGGAGCTCCAGGGCTCGGGGACATCGTCGTATTCTCCTGCCTTGAGACGCTCCAGGACCTGGGGCGGCAAGTGGATGGTGTAACCCTCGACGACCGTGGGAGTGAGGTGGGCTCGCACCTCGTCAAATGTTCGGGCGTAGTCATCGTCTTCCGGTTCCAGATCCGGATAGCTATCTTCCATCACAAAGTTGGTCGCAGCCTGGATATCGTGATAGAGACAGACGCAATTGTGGAGAAGTGAATCCAGATCGTAGATCAGGCTGACCACCCTGCCCTTGCGCTTGCGCCGGCTGGTGAAGAGGAGACCCAGCTTGCGCAGGCCGCTGGCCCAGGTCTGTTGGGTCTTCCAGTGGGCGCTCAGGTTGAGGCGGTCTCGTTTGGGGAAGGGGTTATCGGCCGTCCACTTGTAGGCCAGGATGTGGGTGATAAAGGTCATCTGGGCATCGGAGACGCCCAGGTAGGCGTAATGGTCGAGGACTACTCGGGGTATGGGCACTACCCCGAGCTCGACCACTGGCCCACCGAAGCGAATTTCAAAGGCGTATGGGCCGGGGCGCTCGCTCGCACCGGCCCGTTTTCTCTTGGCCATCGCTTACCAGTTTCCGATCGTCAGGTGATCAGCAGCCTGGGCGCTGGCGTAGTACTCGGCCGTGTTCTCGTCCTTCAGCACCTCGCCGAGTTCGTCGAGCCAGGCACTGGCATCGGCGCAACCGGGGCCATCGATGCCGACGACGGTGGCGTGGATATTGCCATCGTCATCTATGCCGATGAGGATTTCATGGGGCTGGCTCATTGGTACCTCCGTAATCTGATCTGCTGGACGACGCCGCTCTTATCGCGCTCGCTGACACAAATGTAGCCTTCGGTTTCGGCGCGGGCGATGGTCTCGGCGGCCGCGTACTCCCGCTTGAGCTCCTTGCAGATGTCCCGGACCCGGGCCTGGCGGGCATCGTAGTCGCTCAGGATCAGGCTGATCTTCCCGTCTGGACCGATTAACCATCCCAGGTCGTTGGACGCCCGGCCCAGGTATCCGCGACGGATCAGGAAGTGGGCGGTCTCGGGGCGGGTGTCACCCTGGAAACCCAACAGGTGCACCGGCTCGGGGTGCTCCTCGAAGCGCAGTGAGAAGATTTCGGCGACGTGGCCGAGGGCTGTGCGCAGGTGGGCGGCGTTGTCGAGCTCGGTGACGATGATCTTGTACTTACTCATCATATCCCCTCCTGGTCCTCCTTGTCTCCGTGCAGGACGAGGTTGTGCTGGCGGAGTTCCTCCAGTTGCTCTGCCGGGCTCAGGCTGCGAAACCTTTGCAGGCGAGTGCGGGTGCGGGCCGACAACCTGGCGCGGTCATCCACGACTTCGACCTGGACGTGCTCGCCGAGTTCTTTGCGGGCCTCAACGTAGTCGCTAACTTCTGCACCCTGAGCCATCTGGGAACCCATGGCGGCGATCTCCTGCAGGGAGGGTGCGCCATAAGCCATCGAGATGGCCGTGCGCATCGAGCGCATCTTGGCGATGTCATCCCAGTTCCAGGAGGTCAGGCCGGTTTCTCGGGTGTGGCCCTCGGAATCGATCAGTTCGTGGGCTGCTACCTCACCGCGACCGGGGACGGCGACGAACCTGTAGGCCTCGTCCGGTTTCTGACCACCCTGGATCAGGGCGACGAGAAGGGGCAGGGCATCGTTGCGGATCAGGTAGGTCATGTAGGCCAGGGGACGTCCTTCCTCTCCATCGCTGGTGCGCTCCTGGGAGTAGGTGAAGGGGCAGATCGATTGGGCCCAGCGGACGAGGAGTTTGTAGCTCTCGCGCAGGCGCAATTCGCCGCTATCGTCCAGGTAGGGCATAACCTCCTGGCGCAGAACCATGATGCGCAGGTTGACGACCAGCGAATCTGGCAGGGTGTCCAGGAGCTCCTCCATGTCTTGATGATCGAGTCTTGTTTCCATTTCTTGTCACCTCCGTCTCTGTTACCTTACATACGCACTTGCGGCGGGGGGATTTCAGTCCATCCCCCCGCCCGGGAGGTGAGATTAGAGCTCCATCAGTTCCATCGTGCTCAATGGTTTCTGGCCGACGTCCTGGGTTGAGCTCGCTGCGCGAGCGGCTTTAGCCCAGGTGCGCATGGCCTCCATCTGCGGCCGCATCGTGGTCATCAGCGGCACGATCTGGCGGGCCTCGCGGACCAGGTCGTCGGTGGTGATGGGCGTCCCGCCGACCTCGTAGGCTGCGGCAATGGCCTCGATGATGGCCTGCTCGATCTCTGCGCCGGTGAAGCGGTCAGTGGCTGTAGCGAAGGCCGACAGATCAAACTGGTCTGGATCGCGGTCACGCTTGGCCAGGTGGATGCGGGCGATCTCGATGCGAGCGTTCGGATCGGGCAGGTCGATGAAAAAGGTGGCATCGAAACGGCGGACGAGCTCGGGGCGCAGGGCGCCGATGTCGTTGGCGGTGGCGACGATGTAGCAGGGCGCCGTGGATTCTTCCATCCACGTCAGAATCGTCCCGAGCACTCGCAGGCTGGTTCCGCCATCCATTTCGCCGCCTGAGGCGAGGCCTTTTTCGATCTCATCGATCCATAGGATGCAGCGGCCCACCGCCTCGACCACGCGCAGGGCCTGGCGGGTCTGGCTCTCCGATTGGCCGACCAGGCCGCCGAACAGGGCCCCGACGTCGAGCCTCAACAAGGGCATGCGGCCGCCTGCCAGGGCTTTGGCGGTCAAGCTCTTACCACAGCCGGGCAGGCCCACCAACAGGGTGCCGCGGCGCCGGTCGACGCCGAAGGCCTGCGCTGCCGGTTCTCCGGAGCGGATCGCCCGGGCTGCGTAGCTCTTGAGCAGGTCGAGGCCGCCGATGTCGTCCCAGCCGGCTTGCTGGTGGAAGTATTGCAGGGCTCCAGTCATCCGGATGACGCGGGCCTTCTCGGCCAGGATCACGCCGATCGCGCCGTCATCAAAGGCGCCGTTGGTGACGATGGCTTTACGAATGGCCTCCTCCGCTTTGCGGTAGGTCAGACCGGCCAGGGCCCGGGCGACGTCCAGGATATCGCCGTTCAGGTCGACGGCGATCCCCAGATCCGGCATCTGTTCGGCTTTGAGCGTCACCATTTGCTGGAGCTCCTCGAGGGAGGGCAAAGGATAATCGAGCAGGGTGACGTCGGCCTGCAGGTCGGGCGGCAGGTCAAAGGTGGGGGCCACCAGGATCAGGTTCTGCGGCCGCTTGCGGAAGGCAAAGGCCGCGGTCCTGAGCAGGCGGGCTACCCGGGCGTTGGAGAGGAAGGGCTGAAAGTCAGCCATCAAGAAGATGGCCGGCGCATTATGGCTGTCGCCCTCTCCCCATTGCAGGACCCACTCCAGGG
>JABAOF010003371.1_pt2 | contig 32007 bp, 40 predicted proteins | sample 7062171 | NCBI WGS metagenome assembly JABAOF01 (sample SAMN14538628, study PRJNA623070) | marine sediment metagenome | biome: marine biome [ENVO:00000428]; feature: marine pelagic biome [ENVO:01000023]; material: deep marine sediment [ENVO:00002113] | place: India: Gulf of Khambhat ...
CCCCGCCCTTGAAAGATTATACTTCGCGGTTAAAGGCTGTCAAGGATTCGTAATTATCTGGCCATATTCGATAGCTTGGGTTGACGAATCCTCAACAGATAACCCTTTAGTCTAAATACAAATCTCCCTGGCAGCATTATCGTCCACAACTCACGGTCTACGCCATAGCGTTGCCTGAAGTATGTGAGTCTATAATCGATCGCCGGGGAGATGCCCTGCCTGGTGGATTTTATATCGAGATTTAAAAACGCGGCAAGTTGTGAGTCCAGATTTTCCTTTCATTGTAGAAGAGGTTCAAGCACAAATGGCAACAGGATGTGATGAATACATTCTCATTGCTAAACATGCCCACAAACCAAGCCCAGGTCGCACATCAGACCCGTGCTTTTTCTCTCATTCTTTTGAAAGGATCAACTCCCACGCAAGAAAGACACAACTGTGCCAAACAATCCCACTACGAGCAGCCCAAGTATTGCTAAGATCGGAGGTAAACCCTGTCCGACTTCATTTTCCAATGGCTCCAAAGTCGGGTAGATCACTGGATCAGCGGGTGTGAAGGTTGGTAAACGGGTCGGAGGTGCTTCTCCCAGGTTGAATTGCGCCGCGAGTGTAGGATCGATGGTTGGCGCGATGCGAGGGGTTGGTGTTGGAGGGGGTTCGATGATCGGCAGCAACTCTTGCCCTGCGTCCAAAACGACAAATGGCGCATAGACCCAGGCTACATTTCCTGGGACACCAGGATATGCAATTTGGATCCATTCCCCACCAGGAGAACGACCAAGCGCTGGCGCTACTTGACCTGCGATTAACACACCTACCTTAGCATAGTTGGTACCAGGGCCGAGTCTGACGTTGACTTGATCCGGCACAACGATTGTCGGACCCTCAGGTGTACCGGTTACGGTTGCATCAACCAAAAGATGGGTGGATTGTGGAGGTGAAGCCCCCAACAACGCCAAGGAAGTCAGGGACAAACCACACAATGCGATCAGAACTCTTCGTATCCTATTTATTTGACAAGCTGTAACCCAAACGCATTTATAGGATCGATTGTTGAAGCGAGGTTGGGGATATATCATACTTTGGGAATAACCTCTCTCAATATTGCCCATTGAATTCGGGCGCATTATACTACATGGCAGATCTATTAATCCCCCAAAGAGAGGATGATTAACTTGCTTGATTTAAACCCCCGCCGCCCACAAAGGACCTTCCATGGCCCTATTAAACCTGATGACCTTGGTCGGGCATTGATCGCGGAATTCGACCAAGGGAATTTGACCGCGAAACAGATCGGTCGAGGCGACCACAGGGTTGTCCAAATCGCCAGCCGTGTTATCCCGACCTCAGGAGGTCGAACTGCGATCACCGTTCATCTTTCAAAAATCGAAGATGGTGTTCTGGTCAGCATAGGCCAGCAAGCATGGATGGGGATCATTGCAAGCCTAGGAATTACGACGCTTACCGCTTTACGCAACCCTCTGAGTTTGATCGGTCGATTGGATGACCTAGCTCAAGATATCACCTCGCTCCAGCTTACGGAGAGGGTATGGGAGACTTTGGAGAGGACAGCAGACAACCTTGGTGCTTCCTACGAGATTTCCGAAAGACTGCGTCGGCTTGTTTGTGCTTATTGTTCCACGGCGAATCCCGTGGGAGAACCTCACTGTGTGGCATGTGGCGCACCACTCGGTCACGCTCAACCCAAGACCTGTCATGAATGCGGATTCGTCGTTGAAGCAGGAACGATCACATGCCCTCAATGTGGCTCGCCGATTGTTTAAATCCCTACCAAATCAAACCTACGAAATAACATCCCGTGAGCCTTTAACTCGCGGGATGTCTAATCCCAAGATGTAGGGGCGCACGGCCGTGCGCCCCTACGATCGATTGTGCCATAAATTCCTAGATCTCAGGTAGTTAGCTTCTCCCCCATTGCGAGAGCAGCCCCACGTTCTAAGGCCTTAAGGTTTCCCTCTAGAAGATCCCGATGGTGCTCAGGGATATGACGATCAAGCGAAGCACCAACTTCCTCAATAGACAGTACATCCAGTTGATTGAGCAGAGCACCTAGCATGACCAAATTCGCCAGGCGTTTGTCGCCCAACTCCTCAGCAATGTCGTTCGCTGGTACAAGAACGATTCGTAAATCCTCCCTTTCAGGATCCCGATCGACCAAAGATGTATTGACGACTAACACGCCATCGGTCTTGATCAAGGGTTCGTACTTGTCCAATGAGGGAAGGTTCATCACGATAGCAGCGGTGGGGTTACGTATGACAGGGGAGCCAATTTCGTCGTCGCTGATTATCACCGTGCAATGTGCTGTCCCGCCTCGCATCTCTGGCCCATAGGACGGATACCAAGTGACGTGTAAATTCTTCTCGAGAGCCGCATAAGAAAGTAACTGCCCAGCAAAGAGCACCCCCTGTCCACCGAAACCTGAGATGATGATCTCCGTCTGCATCCTACCCACCTCCGCCTTTCTTCGTCCCTTTAATTACAGGGCTCACCTTATAATCACCAAGTGGATAAGTTTCAACCATGTGCTCTTCGATCCATGTAAGCGCTTCAGCAGCATTCAATCCCCAATTCGTTGGACAGCTAGAGAGCAATTCGACCATTGAGAAACCCAAACCTTGTCGTTGCACCTCAAAAGCTTGCCGGATTGCTTTCTTCGCTTTACGTATGTTGGCCACGTTATGTAGACTTCGTCTCACCACATAGGTTGCCCCGTCGAGTTGGGACAGGATTTCACACATCCGAAGGGGAAATCCGTGCATCTCAATATCACGCCCGAGGGGAGTTGATGTCGTCTTCTGACCAGGCAATGTCGTCGGCGCCATCTGCCCCCCGGTCATTCCATAAATCGCGTTATTAATGAAAATAACGGTGAAATTCTCCCCTCGACCGGCTGCGTGCATGATCTCCGCTGCACCGATCGACGCCAAATCGCCATCACCCTGATAGGTGAAGACGATCTTATCAGGGTTCACGCGTTTAAAACCCGTAGCCATCGCTGGCGCTCGGCCATGGGCCGCTTCCGCGAAATCCATATTGAAATAATCGTATGCAAAGACCGCACAACCAACGGGCGCGATTCCGATCGTGTTCTCCCGGACACCCATCTCATCGATCACTTCTGCGATTAACCGGTGGGAGATCCCGTGCGTGCATCCAGGACAATAATGAGTCCCTAGGTCAGTAAGAGTTTCTGATTTGGTGTAAATCAGAGCTTCAACCATTTTTTTGTCCGTCATCTATTGATCTCCCAAGTTATTTTGAGGCGTTAGAACTCGAGTGGACGTTCCGGATCGCTTCTAGGACTTCATCTGGTAGGGGGACAACTCCACCTTGTCTTCCATAAAATGAAATTGGGACTCTTCCCTCGTTCCCAATTCTCACATCTTCCAGCATTTGGCCGCTGTTCATCTCGACCACCAAAATATGTCTCACTTTGTCGCCGAGTTGGTGCACATGTTCGTATGGAAACGGATATAACGAGATCGGACGTAACAATCCGACGCGGATTCCTTCTTCCCGTGCCGTTTTGATGGCTGATTGGGCAATCCTTCCTGATGTACCGAAGGCGATCACCGCGATTTCGGCGTCATTAAGCAGGAGTTCGCAGAAGCGAATCTCATTCGCTTCGATCTCTGCCTGTTTTGCCATCAACCTTCGGTTGATTTCTTCCTCTTTCAAGGGATCGAGATAGAAGGACGAGATAACATTCGGAGTTCGGTTCTTGGCACCGGATAACGACCACGACGGTCGTTCTTCAACAGGTCTAATCTCTTGCATCTCTGGTAGCTCAGCTGGCTCCATCATTTGACCCAAACTGCCATCAGCGAGGATGATGACAATGCAACGGTACTTTTCAGCGATGTCAAACGCTTCGACAGTGAGGTCAATAAATTCTTGGATCGAAGCGGGAGCAAGCACGATTGGGCGATAATCGCCGTGCCCCCCTCCCTTCACGATTTGATTGTAATCACCCTGAGAGGGAGCAATGTTGCCCAATCCAGGACCGCCCCGCATAACGTCCACCAAGACCACCGGAACCTCAGAACCGGCAATATAAGATAAACCCTCCATCATTAAGCTCACGCCAGGGCTGGAGGAGGAGCTCATCACCCGCACACCAGCACATGCGGCTCCATAGACCATGTTGATTGCAGCCACCTCGCTCTCAGCTTGCAAGAACACCCGCCCAAGCTCAGGCATGCGTTTCGACATGTGTTCCAGGGCTTCCGTCTGTGGCGTGATCGGGTAACCAAAATAGGCCTCACAACCAGCCCGAATTGCAGCTTCTGCAAATGCAACGTTACCCTTGAGCAATTCCTTTGCCATGTGTTCTTCCTTCCTCAAGTCGTAGAGACCTTTATCTTGTCTTCTGGAACCAATCGATAGACGGTAATGGCAGAATCAGGACAAATGACTGCGCAGATAGCACAGCCAGTGCAATCCCCATCCGGGTCCACCAATTCAGCCGGATGGTAGCCTTTTGGAGTTAATTGATCCATCGCCATATGGATCAGATCCTGAGGACATACGGATATGCATAATTCACAACCTTTGCAGTACAGCTCATTGACGACGATGCGTCCTTTTGCCATAGATTTGCCTCCAGCGTATTTCACCCTCAGAATAATTCTATGTTAACATCCCCTCCAGTGCTGACTGTCATGCGCCCTACATACAAACTTCCTCATTTCGGAGAAGTCGTGTCCAGTTTCCAGACTGAGAATCCTCAAGGAGGTTCACACAACGAGAAAGACCACATTAAGCTCATCCATCGAGTTCGCAGGTTAATTAAAAAAACACTACAATTATGGTGCTTAAAAGTGGGTGGACACGGGTCACTTATCCCGAGGATACGCATTAAATCTGTGAGGTTCATATGTATCCACGTGTTCTGAAGCATCCCTTTATCAATCTCCTGGGGAGATGTGAACTAGGTCTCGACCTCTTGATCGCATAATGCAAGCACTTCAATACCTGTCTCGGTTTCAATCTCGTCTGCTAATGCTCGTAAGGCCTCACGCTTGAACAAGCTGCTCTTCTCACATGGGTTACCCATGACGATCAAATCGACATGTTGCTCATTTGCGATCGTTTCAATTTGTTCCCGCAGGCTACCGGCACAAACATGAACCCTGGCTCGAACCCCCTCCTTGGTGGCTTGTCTCTGGGCAGTATTACGCAGGAAATCTCGCATATGGTCCATTTGCGAAGAGACATTAATCACGAGTGGGGTTGAAACTTGTTGTATCGCCCGTTGGTCGAAAACATAGAGAAAGACGAGTTCCGCGTTCCGATCGAGTGCGATTTCAATGGCCTTCTGGTGCGTGGGCCGACTGGCTTGTCCACCTCGTGTAGCACATAAAATCCTAGCACTCTCCGCATCTCTAGCCGCTCTCGCAGAGGTGAATGTAGTTATGGCTTTACGAGCTCCCACAACAAAGCCTACCCCGGCCAAGACCAAAGCAGCTGCTTTCCACCAACTCTCAAAGCTCCCTCCAGCTGCATCCACAACAAGGTAGGAGATAAAACCAATATAGGTGATCACGAGAAATGCCCCGGTAACACGTGTAATCGTCCTCGCTCGACCTATCCAACGAAGATCTATAAGGAGTAACGCAAGCAGCGAGAGATTGACCACATTGATAAACACAAGACCCAAGATAGCCGTCTCTCCCACAGGTAGAGGACGAATGCTAGCCGGCAATCCCAGACCGAGTGATAGGTTGAACAAACAGCTGCCAAAAACTGTGCCCAGCACCAAGCTGGCATGTCCACGGCGAGCCGCCTGGATGGAAGAAGCGATTTCAGGTATGGAAGTCCCTGGCCCGATGATAACCAATCCGATGATGAATTCAGGAATGCCAACAGCGGTAGCGACGGCCGCGGTGTTCAGGATTAAAAACCGTGATGAAAAGACCAGGAAAACAAGGCCTCCCAACAAAGCGAGAAGCGCTTGGCGCTGGGTCAAGCGTCTTGCAGTCGGGTGGGAGATGGCTTCGATCTCCTCCGCTTCAACCAGAAGCACACTGCTTCCCCGCCTCGAGCGGGCATACTGGATAATCAAACCAAGAGCGGTCACAAAGATGACCAGACCGATCAAAGCTTCTGTACGGCTGATCTGACCGTCACTTGCAAAGACTGTGATCAGTCCTACAGTCGCGAAATAAAGCGGGATATCCTTTTCAAACGCACCGCGAGGCACCATGATCAACCCAGCGATGAGGGCGGAAACGCCGAGCTCGATACCGAAATTCACCAGGTTGGATCCAAGCAAATTCCCAATCACCGTAGATGGATCACCACCCGTAAGAACGATTACCAGATTGACAGTATTCTCCGCAGAGGTAGTGCCCATGGCGACGACGGTCGCGCCAATGATCAGTGGGCTGATGCGGTACTCATGTGCGATACTGACTGCGCCGTCCACAAGATAGTGTGCGGCGCGGGCAACAATGTAGAGAGCGAGGGCAATAAAGAGGACATTGACGGAGATGGGAAGATCGATGAATAACTGCTCAAGCACAGTCTTGGCCTTATTAATGATCGGACTTCATCTCATGTGGAACAATTTCATTATACTTCAGCATCCTGTTAATCCGCTTATGCACCTGATTCTCATAGGAGATGAGATGACAGCACCGATATCCCTCTTGAAACATGAAAACAAGGACGCACTGATACTGGAAAGCCGGACTCTGGATATGGTCACAGTTCTCATGCCTTTCAAGGTTAATAGATCATATGCCCGTTAATAACCAGATCGTCATTGAAATTTACAATCGGCACAAGAGCTGGTCGGCAGGGGCAAATTAAGCGCTTTCTCATATGGGAAGATGACCTCTTCCCTTGCATCTGCACCATTTTCGCGCTAAGATGAATTTGGCTGTCGAAGCCGGAGAGGAGGAACGGCGATCGAAATTAAGTTAGCCAAATTACCCCCGCGCAAGAACCTTAAAGAGATTGATCAATCTTTTAGATCAGTAGGAGGAGATAAGACCAATGCTTAGAAACCGCCTATACCTAGTAAGCATGATAGCTTTACTAATACTTGGCGTATTAATGGTCGGTGCTTGCGCCAAGGAACCCGAGCTGGGAACGGAGGAAAACCCGATCATCTGGGCATTCGTGCCTTCTGGGGAAATGGAACGCGTTTCCGCTGGAGCTGAATCTGTAGCTGATTTGGTCTTTGAAGAAACAGGACTTGTGATCGACACTTTTGTAGCCACCGAATATGCGGGCGTAATTGAGGCGATGTGTAGCGATCCCCCCAAAGCCCATATGGCATCGCTGGCAACGTTCGCTTACATGCTGGCTTCTTCAAAGGGTTGTGCCGAAGCCGAGTTAGTCTCTGTTCGGTTCGGAAGCCCCAGCTATAACGGTCAGATCTTTGTTCGTGCTGATAGCGGAATCAATGATATCAGTGAACTATCTGGAACAACCTTCTGTCGTGGCGATGAACTTAGCACAAGCAGCTGGATCATCCCCAGCATTGAGATCAAGGCATCCGGTGTNNCTTAATATCATCGACACTGGGGCGCACGAGAATAATGTCATTGGCGTGTATCGTGGCGACTGCGATGTTGGTGCAACTTATGTCGACGCTCGCACCCGTGTTGAGGAGGAGTTTCCAGACGTAATGGATGTCCTCAAGGTCATCTTCGTAACCACAGATATTCCCAATGATGGTGTCCAATACATCCCCAGCTTACCACGAGAAACGCGAGACATGATCAACAATGCCCTCCTCGCCATTCAAGAAACCGATGAGGGAAAGGAAGCGTTGACTACCGCATACCAATGGGATATGTTGGAGGAACATGACGACTCGTTCTATGACCCCTTCCGCAGTATTCTCGACGCCGCCGGTATGTCACCCGAGGATCTTCTTGATTAATCTCAAGTGAGATGAATTGAGTGGGGGGACGATTTTGTCCCCCCACTCTCTTATATAGAGAGGAAGCTCTCATGCTCGAAGTTCGTCATCTGACAAAAGTCTATGATGATGGAACTGTGGCATTGAAGGATGTCAGTTTTCACGCTCCAGANNAACCGAAGGCGCCATCATCTGGGATGGTATTGATCTCGCGAAGCTTAAAGGCGAAGAACTGCGGATAGCCAGGCGAAATATTGGTATGGTTTTTCAGCAATTCAATCTAGTTAAGCGCTCTTCTGTGATGACGAATGTGATAGCGGGACGGCTTGGCTATGCTCCTACGAGGACCAGTGTGCTCGGAAGATTCTCGGAAAAAGATCAACGCCTCGCGAATGAAGCATTATCACGTTTAGGCATCGCTGACCAAGCGCATAAGAGGGCAGATGAATTAAGTGGCGGTCAGCAACAGCGTGTAGGAATCGCACGAGCGCTAATGCAAGAGCCAAAGATGATTCTCGCCGATGAACCTGTCGCGAGCCTCGACCCTGTGTTGGCACATTCGATCCTCGGCCACCTTGAACGCCTCAACAAGGATGAAAGGATTACCATCCTCTGTAGCTTGCACTATTTAGATCTCGTTCAACGGTATGCAACAAGGGTGATCGGTCTTAGAGATGGACGACTCGTATACCGGGGAACTCGGGAGGAGATCAGAGCTATGACCGATGAGGAATTCAAAGAAATTTACGGTCAGGAAGCTGAAAGGGTGTCCACCATCACAGGTAAGATCGATTCCAGCTAGTATGACCCTCCATGAATAAACAAGGCACACCAACTTCTAAAAACGAGAAACCCAGCCTAATTCCCCCTCCATTTGTGGGTTTCATATCGTTAATTATCCCAGGCTTGGGTCACATTTTAGCCAGGTCATATCGTCGGGGATTGATTCTTATCGCGAGCGTGACGACCATTTTCGGACTCATAGCCTGGCGAATCCGGCTTATCGCTAGACGCGATACAGGGCTTGTCGCTATCATAAAAAAGGCTTTTGATCTCCAACCATTGATGCTGGTCCTCGCTATCCTTTTTGTCTTTCTCATTATTTTGATTGCGATCGATGCCTATTTTAAAGCACAACGACCAAGCCGCGGTCTCCCAGGGGTATTTATACTCGTCCTGATTCTATTTTTCGCTCTTGGATGGCAGATCGGCGGAATTGAACCATTAGCCTTGGTTGCAGGTGCCAAAGATGGAGGTCCGATCCTTTTGCAGGTTCTCTGGCCTTGGGAAAAAGCGACTACTCGGCCAGAAGAGACGCTTATAGGTAGCTCGCCAATCGAAGTTCCTTGTTCTGAAAATCCTCCCCCTCCTTCCACGGAATTGGCCGGTATACCTTATTTGCTCGCTGAACCAACTTGCGGCGTGGCTACAGACGAAGAGGGAAATCTGGGGACTTCGATCACCCTTACAGGCAGCGACTTTGTTTCCAATGTAGACGCAGAAATCTGGTGGGAGGATCCTCTTGGAAATCCATTCCGACAGCGTATTTCCGGTCAAGCATTGACAGTTACACCTGACGAGGAGGGCAAGTTTCAAACCCAAGTAGTAATACCTTATCGATTGATCCCACCAAGTGCTGCTGAAGGACCTCTTATGTGGAAGGTTGAGGTACGCCAAACAGTATCAGTCGGTGCACTCGAACCAAGCACTGAACTGCTTATTGCAATCGAACGGATGATTGAAACGATTTTCCTAGGAATGATGGCGACCTTCTTTGGCATCATCCTGGCGATCCCCATCAGTTTCATGGCTGCAAAGAATCTTATGTCAACCTCACCCATCACCTTGGCTGTTTATTATCTTAACCGCACGATCCTAAATATCGTACGTTCAATTGAACCGCTTATTTGGGCAGTTATTGCAATCATCGTAGTTGGCCTTGGTCCATTTGCCGGTATCCTCGCACTTACCATACACTCAATCGCCGCACTGGCTAAACTGTATTCAGAATCAATCGAATCGATCGATCCTGGGCCCATCGAGGCTATTCAAGCCACAGGAGCTAACTGGCTACAAACAGTAGTCTATGCCGTTGTTCCCCAAATCGTCCCGCCTTTCGTATCGTTCACGATCTATCGTTGGGACATCAACGTGCGAATGTCCACCGTGATCGGTCTAGTTGGTGGTGGTGGAATCGGTTTTGTGCTCATCCAATGGATTCGCCTGTTTGATTACAAAGCTGCTGGAATCGCGGTCTGGTTCATCGCAGTGACGGTCGCTATACTGGACTTCGTAAGCGCTGAGATTAGAGAACGCTTTGTTTGATAGGTTGATCGTAATTCTGTGAATGCCCTGTAAACCGGCAAACCAGACTTGGTATTTTACTCGCCGCTTATTTCCAAGAGCCCCAGTCAATGCAAAATGAGGTAAAAATCCACAACAGATCCCGTACGGTTGATGAAGCATTCCAGGGCGAAAACAGCTTATCGAAGTTAAGGATTCCATATTAAGAAACGTCCGCATAAGATTCAGCATAAAGAGTGATAAAAGTCTAGCAATCTTGTCAGTATGCTTCCTCGGTTGAGGCTTTTCGAAAGTTTCTTCCCAATCCCTCGAGAAATTGTAAGTAGATTTCCGTAGCCTTTTATAAATTGGCGAAATGACCTCTTAACTTTGAAGTCAGAAGCATCGCCTATTGCCCACGTGATCAGGTCCATCATCTGCTCTTGCACTAACGGTGTAACTTGATGCCTTCTGCATTTAGGTAGAAAAACTTCCCCACTAGGACATCGAGATTCGTGCGGCGCAGTCGAGTCAAATTACCCTTGAACTTATTAGCCTAAAAATGCGTAAGTGGGAGTAAAGGCGAGTAATTCGTAGACCACACCGGGATGATCCTATTGCAAATGACTATAACCTCTCTGGGAACCCTATGGGGCAATTACCCGGATTTTCCCCTTTTGTAATGATTGTAGTCCTTCTCGAAGCCCTCCAAGATCGGCTTCCCCTTGTCGAATCGAAATTAGTTCTCATAACTGAAAAAGATGAACCAGGATAGGACTGCCCCAGGTCTCAACTTTAGAGAATTCCATCACAGAATGAGCGCCAAGTCGTGAGAAGAGAACTGGAAACTCTAGGAAGTTAACATAATAGGTGATGACAATCAGCGGTACCGTCGCCGATACCAACGACAACTGGTTAGCATTAATTCTTCAAATTAACGACCTCAGTGTCGAATCCGATACCTGCTTCTTTACCAAAGAAATGCCTTTGAGGGAACATTTCCCTATTCACAATTCAAATGTCAACCTTTCTTCCGTCGCCCTGGAGGAAAATTCGATGGTCCATTTTCAATTCGCTCGGAACCCCCATTTTAAAGGCGAGGTCGTTCCCACGATATACAACCATCCCCTCAAACACCCCAATATCTGTTCCATCGATTTTCGCCAATATCAATCTATTCGGCCCTTCGTACGCAGTCCCGTCACCGCTTACACTATCGACAGATTTATATCCATCCGATACAACTCTATCAGTGAGTTCAGGGGCGTGAACTGGATGCTCAGTGCATACAAGATCAGAATCCAATCCGTATTCTCACAATAGGCGCTCTAGGTGAGGAATCATACTTTCTCCAGCGCTTCTGTCTGAAATCGGATTGACAATGATTTTGTATCGAGACATGATGACATCCATTCTTTCGATTCAACTACCTAACACATAATTATTCTGGATGCATGAGAGCCAAATGAATTAATCGAGCATCTCTCGGATGACACGTTCATATTCCGGGAAATATCGTCCAATTACTGACAGATCGAAGCTCCTCAAGATGCTGGTATTGGGCTCGCGGGCGAGGAGGAACTCGAAAGACTTCTCAACCAACACCTCAACTGGCACTTGACCCGCGGCTAATTCATCATAATAGGCTGGGGCTACCGTAACTTTGTGCGTTGTCACCGTCCGCCCCTCAACGGTAACCTCGAAAGTGGTGTCGTTGATCTTTTTGGTTGTTATCATATAAATTCTCCAATCATGGCGAGTCGAGATTGAACAAATTCAATCGCGGATAAGGATCGATTGCAAATTCTCCCAGGTACTTTCAGAATACCAGATGTCCATGAACTCATTCATCGATTCGAGTTCTCTTTGTTGCATCCTTTCAGCTACCCGTCCCTTCATCAATCTCTTGATGCTCGTGAAGGCCACTAGGTCAGATTTGAGATAGCCCTGAGCCACAGATTTTGATACTTCTGTGAGCTTATCACTCTCCGTGACTTGATCGATCAATCCCATCTCATGGGCTTCCTCTGCGCTGTACATTGCCCCAGAAAAGAGAATAGTTTGAGCATGGCGTTGGCCAACGCAGTACTTCAACATCTCAACGGCTCCCGCTGTAACAGTTGCACCGAAAGTTATCTCATTGAGAGAGATCTTCGCCCTTCCTGACACCATCAACCTGACATCGCAAGCTGTGGCCAACATACAACCACCAGCGATCGCATGTCCGTTGATCACTGCTACCGTGGGTTTCGGGAAGATAAATATGTAATGGTACAGGTCTGTAAACTTTTGTAGGAATCTTTCAAAATCATCTCGTGAGTACCCTAGGAGCACGGGGACATCAAATCCAAATGAAAAGAATTTCCCCTCACCTCTTAGAATGATAACTCCGATGGTCTTGTCCCTCTCTAGCTTGGTCAATTCGGTATGAAGTTGCTCAACCAATGGTTCGTTCAATGCATTGACTTTCCCCCTGCTCAGAACGAGTGTGGCGATTCCATTTTCTTTGATGATCGATACACCATGCATGATGTCCTCCTTGTACTAATTTGTGCATGACATTCAACATCCTGGCTGTCCATAATTACATCGTGGATTCCATTGCCGCTCATGTCTTCTCAAGATGATATTTCTACCTAATCATGTCATTCTCATCGCCACCAGGCGCGAGGAATTCCTGTGATTGGACAGCTCAAAGATTTCATCAAAGGCGTCCTTCACTTCGCTCAGGATGACATAAATGTGCGTCTATATAGCATCGAAACAATTATCTTTTCGATAAGAATTACATCCTAATTAATCGAGTATCGTCTTTCTTATGAAACCATCGGCGGAGGTCATGAAAAGCATGGAAACCATCTCCCAAAGATGTTCTTCTAGTATCCATCACCACCTCTTCAACTGACCACTAATATTCCACAATCTTTGGTAATCTCCTTGCGGTTTCTACTGCAGATTGAGCTTCTTTGGGCCACGGCGCGAGTCCTTCAAAACCGGTTTTTTCGATAAAATCGATCAACATCACCCGGAGCTCTTCCGGATCCCATTCCGCAAATTTCTCGATGCTGTCCACCCCCGCCTCATAATACAATCGTGCACGGATATTTTTTATGCCAGGAATACGCGCGAGGTCAGAAAGTTTCACGAACTCCAAAATCACATCAATTGGAACACCACTTTTCTTTGAGAGGGTTTCCCTATCGCTCTTCGTCCGACCTTCCTGCAGCATGTTATTTACATCCTTGATACCAATGGCCAAGAGTTTCTCGACATATTCCGGTTCTACACCTTGGAATTTCTTGAGGGCCAAAGGTTGCCTCTTGATCTTCTTACCACGTAAATCCCGCGCCACTCGACATAGAATCGGATTGGAGAGATACTCGTAGTAATATCCAATACCCCAAAGATACTTATTAACGGATCCCACTTCCTCTTGTCCCCACACGGTGAAATCCTCAAGATCTTCACGGCTTGCTTTTGCTAATCCCTTCCCTCCTTTGAAATCCAATAGAAAACGCTCAAATGTCTTAATAAATTCGATACATCGCTTGATTGTGCTCGCTGAGCGTCTATTCTTTTTCATGAAAATTACGAAGGCATTTATGTCCATCAACCCACCATTTTATATGTCAATCACATCTTAGCTTTGTGTGGAAAATCGGTCATGAATAGGTCACGCTGTTTGGATCCAGTTTCTTACTCCTATGTAATTCTATACACTAATATGGCTATGCGCAGCGTCAAGATTTAAGGCAAGAATATTATTGCACTGCACTGTGATTGTTTCCTCCTCCAATTCGTGGGGCTTAGGATCACCATCTGGTTTGTAAATTGGTAAGTCTATGAGCGAATTACCCAGAGTTTCTTCCTTTCACTCCGCATGTCGCGAGATAGAGTACAAATTCGTCCTTCCCATCTAAATGCAGAAGCTCATTCAGCCGATCGTCATCAAAGGCAGCGATGGCACAAACGCCATATCCTAAGGATTCAGCGGCTAGATATAGATTTTGGCATACATGGCCAGCATCGAGGAAGAGATAACGGTATCCCCTCTCTCCATATCGCCATGTCATTCGATAAACCATAGCCGACCAGATGAAGGTTACCGCGCTACCCATGACATGCCGCTGTTTAAGGCAGGCTTCTTGAACCTGTTCTGCGATACCTTGAAATAAGGTGAGCTCCTGTAGCTGATGTTCGAGAGCTTGATATCGGTAGAGCCCCTGAGGTAGCTCTTGAACCCGGTTGACGAGCAGATACGTCTCGATTGCATGCCGTGCGCCAGCAGATGGAACCGTTCGAAGCGTCGCTTGAGTACCTAACACCTCCTTCACCCCCTGTGTGCACCAAAGCAAGTAAGATAGTTCTCGGAGAGATATTGGGGTGTCTGCGTAGTTACGGATGCTCGTACGGCTATCGATCAACGATCTCAGATTCGTCTTCCCTTCACCCGGATCTGGGAGTTGGATCACTTGAACCCCCTCCTCAAGGAGTGACGATATGGACGGTTGAGGTAATCTTCGTTGCTGATCCGAAGGTCCCATGTACCGATACTTTGTCCTCTTGATAAATTCCTGTCCGATCATGTTCATAACTCCCAAAACCATTTTTAGTATAGAGGAGACATATAAATCGAGCCATTTCGTCGTTAGCTGAAAGTCGTTCGGTCTTGCTTCATAGTACTTTGTCAAACAATATTTACTAAACAATAGAAAAAAGCACCTTAAGCCTATCGAAGAATGCGTATTCCAATTATGCCTCATCCTTCGATCTATTCACGATGGCTTTCTTTTTCAAGACTCGACATTTACATCGTGATTTTGCAGGAGTGTATACAGAGAACCCGTATCTGGGAATCCACACAGGAGGCATGTATTGTATTGCACCCGAACACATCTTATTCTTAGCTATCCTTTTGTATAACGATTGCGATGGTATATTTCAATGGACTGAGATCTCTTTGAGGAGGTCATATATTGAGGTTCCTATGAACACTGAAAACTACAGGATAGAACTCAACGGCCGAGGGCTTAATTCGACATCCCCTCCATAATTGATTAAGAAAGCGACTAAGGTTGGAAGATCGTTCATGGTAATGAAGATGCCACACATCCATCCTTATCGGGGGGTCGTATTCGCATTAAATCTTAGGGAGATCGTCACCCAAGATGTAGGGGCGGGCTAGTCCCGCCCCTACACGTAATCGTTAGGTTTAAAACCCAGATTCGAATCAACCTCTTGGTGATTAATCACACAACTCAAGATCAAAGAACATGATCCTATCATTTGCACTGTCTGTGATCCAGACAGAACACGTGTGGTCAAATGCGATACCGACAGGCAACCCGAATTGCCAGATCTCGCCGCCAAACTCGCCCCAACCCCTCAGGAACTCACCATTGACATCGAAGCACAACACCCGAATACTCTCGGGATCAGTGGTACAAACCACGTCTCCCGTGCTCACCGCAAGATAAGGCTTGTTCTCGAGTGATTGACCGATCCAACCTCCGATCGGCCACTCCGAGATGGCGGCAAAGGCGGCTTCTCCTCGTTCTTCAAAGATCTGTATTCGTTGATTCCACGTATCAGCGACGTAGATTCGTCCCTGAACATCTGTTCCCAAACCAACAGGCTCATCTAACCCTCCCAAGTCGAGACCAAAACCCCCAAATTCACCTAACGCAACTCCTTGGGCATCAAAGATGACGACGCGTTTATTGCCCGTGTCGGTCACAAACAATCGCCCTCTCGAATCAACTACGACATCCCGAGGTCCCCAGAATGCTTCCGGCTCACCAGCTTGCCCAAAATATCCGAACATTGTTAGAAACTCTCCATCAGCGGTGAAGTGCTGAATCCTGTGGTTCCAAGTATCGGCAACATAGACGGTACCATCCGGAGCGACAGTGATGCCCCAAGGTTCGTTAAAGGTTCCAGCAGATGCATTACCCTCCTCAATGTTGCCATACTGACCCCAAATTGAGATCACTTCTCCAGATGAACTCAAGCGCTGAATACGGTGATTCATTGTATCTGCAACATAAATCGATCCGTCCGGTCCCACTGCTATACCGCGTGGTCGAGCAAATTGTCCCGGAGCAGACCCACTTTGACCAGTCACCATATCAGCGTTAATCACCTCCATTCGGTCGATGTAGGGATCCACATATTCTTCGGGCTCCAAAACGACAGGAGCTACTCCGTAATCCCAAACTCGGCCGGCAATGTCTTTCCGTACATAAAGTTTCATGCGATTAGAGGGGGACCAATTCTCTAAGGAATAATCACGACCCGTCACTTCACCATAAGCAGTATAATCTCGATCGAACCATATATCCCATAAAGCTCCTCGATATTCTGCCGAGGTCAGCATTTCACGAATACGCTCCCAGGTGAGATTGTAATAATCCTGCATAGGCCACCAGATCCGGTGGTATTCAAAACTGTAATATTGATCTGTAAGGAAGGAATCAAGTTTTGACCAATTTGGATCTCCTGCAAGGATTACTGGATAGTTCAGCAGATCCCTACTTGGATTGGCGCCATAATACAAAGCGTTCTTGTAATTCCTCAGATACCACCAATACGGGTATGTGGTCTCATTATCATAGGCAACCATTATGTCGAGATGACCTGTAGTTCGGATGGATAGTTCTTCGATCTGTTCCAGTGCAGTTTTCGGGCCCCTCGCTGAGTGAGCATACACAAGGAATTCAGTCGCATAATCGTAATTGATATACGCAGCGCGAAATGCGGCCCTCGCAGTCACCAATGCCAATAATCCTAGGAACAAGGCGCCCGCCAATCTTGTGATCCTGGAGAACGGCCATCCCTGTGCTAGTTTCGCTAAACCAATCACACATGCGATCGAAACCCCGAGGGAAGCGAGGAAGGCTGTTGTGGTGTAAAGTTGGTCAATCTCAGTTCCTTGCAGGGGTGGATCGGATCCGAAGAGCGAGACGAGCACCCGGGACACCGCAAGCAATAGAAACAAGATCAACCCTGCAACAATCCATCCATTTGCTCTTCGTATCTCTCGCCATTCGATCGAATCCAGAAACCTGCCAATCCCCCACCCTGCAAGCAGGATCAGGGGCAAAGCAATGTGTACCGTGATCCATGGCATCCGCTCGCCAGCGTACGAGTAACCCACAAGCGAAGTCAAAGCCCAATAAACGACAAACGGAAGAAATGGGAAGGATGATGGATCTAACAATCGTGACTCAGGTTCGGAATCTTGCTCCTCAGTGGCTGTTGATATCCTTCTTGATCTAATACCTATCCATACCGCCATCAGTGAACCTAGTGCGGGTAGGAATTCGTAGATCGGTATCTGCACGAGGAGATAGTAATAATGAGGTTGACTTCCCCGTTCGACACCATGTTGGACCAACCAATAACCTAACGAGCCAACCAAACCAGTGGCAACCCCTTGCCCATTCGTGAAAATCGTTGTGTAGAGAACGATAAAAGGTACATAGAATATACCCGCGACAATCAACCATTCCCGCCATTTCCATGCAATCCCAATAGCGATACTTATCCCTGCAAGGACAAACACTGTGAAAGCGGTAGTTCGAAACGCCTCGGGATTATTGTAGGCTAAGGGATCCCAGCCGATTAACGTTGCCGGTACCGCTGCAAGCTGAGGGAGTGTCATCGTTGCTAAAATGATCACCAGATCTAGAAGCGGAAAATCAGTTCTCAGACGACGACCAAACTCCAAGATCAGGGCTACGCCGATGATGATAAGCCCCAGGAAAGCCAAGATACCACCAAGGGCTATGACGGGTGATAGGACAGCCCCAGGCAAGCTTGATCCCGGATCGATGACCTCGGGGGCGAGTTCGGGTTCCATACCTCTCTCCCGAACGTAGGTGAATAACGCGACCAAGCTGCCTATCGCAGTCAACACAAATCCTGCTAGGAATGTTAATCGCAGATTGCTTCGACTCCATTTTTCGTTGATCAATTGCCATGCCAAGATAGCGCCCAGAAATAAGAGAACCTGCGCTGTGAAGATGAAGGCGGTTTCCTTTGTTGCGAAGTGGAGTGACGAAGAAATCGCAAGGAGGTATAACCACTTTAGTTCGCGGGTCTCCACATAGCGCGTCATGGCCCAGACGGTGGCCATAACCAGAGGCACAACTAACGCCTCATTGCGTACATAGCGCGAGTAGAAAAGCATAAAAGGTGAGATGAGCATTAGAAGGGCCGCAACCAGCGCGCCGGTCCGACCGAGCCACCTCCTGAAAACCCACAAGATGCCAACAGCGATGACCCCAAATAATGCCGCTGGAAAACGCGCTGTAGCATCGTTGTCCCCGAAAAGAAAATAAGACAACGCGACTAAATGGAATTGGAGTGGACCATGAGAAAGGGGATCGTGGCTATATCCTCGACCTTGCTCAAGCAACCACGAAAAATATACGTGGGTGTTCTCATCATGACTCATCACGCGATGTTCAAGGCCGATGAACCGTGTAAGCATGGCGAGAACGATGAGAAGAACGTAGAAGAACACCTCGCGATTAATCTGGATCGATGTACCCATAACTTTATCTAACCAATGGGTTGATGGTTGATTGCCGATCCCCTGATCATCCATCATGACTCTCCTGAGCCGAAGAGGCGCTGACGTAAAATTCTACCATTCACCGTTATGTGAAACATCTGAGAAGAATAGCCCATATCTCGCAATTTACCAGAAAACACCAGATAGACAAGTGAGGTTCAGAGAATCAGTCAAGAAAATGGAGGACAAAATCGGAGTGATCGAAGGATGAAATGAGTTTATGAACGGCCTCCTGCGAAGTTGGCAACCTATCCTTTACCAATCTTGTGTGCTGTGGCAATTGCAATGTGTGTGCAAGTGTATTGGATCGACGCAATGATTATGACGATGCCTACAACGAGCGCAATACCCATGGGCCCAAAGAGATCCGAGGCATCCAATCCAAGTTGAGATTGAATGAACTCCGCGGCAATTTTCTCCCGTAATCCTAACAATCCTATGAAAAACGATTCGATACCTGTTACTGAGGCAGTGAAGACGCTGATTGTCCTAGTGCTATTTTTTATATCCCTCTCAACCGAACCTTGATAATACAATCGCCGACCATAGTACAGCCCTGCAAGAGTTCCTAATAATAGATTTCCAAAGGGCATCCCCATGGAAAAAGCCAGCGCGATCGCTGACCAGATGAGATAAAGGGGAATTAATACTTTGGAACTGATGTCGTAAAACCTTGCCCGAATATCCTTCAGAAAGAGGATATCGAGAAGAATCCCTATTCCAAGACCCAGCAGAGCCGCATAAATAACCACATCTTCCTGAATCTTTACTACACGGGACATCGCAAGCGCTGAACTCGACCACCAGAAGAAGATAAAAAGTGAGGCGGGGCAGGCAATGGCGATAAAAATACCAATCGCAACCTCTTCTACTCGGTTCATGATTACCTTTCGTGGCCTTATCAGGCTTCTATGAACCTCGAACAATTGATAGATCGACAATTATGACAGTGAAGCCTATACTTCATGCTTTCCCTCTTTATCCTCCTTCCATTCGCTTATCGCCTTTTCATGCTCTTCATAGTGCCAAAAGGTATTGGCTGCTACGATGAACCACAAGGGTTTACCTTCTCTCCACTCAAACCGATCTGGATTTATAAGATCCTCCTCTGAGATGCTCTTCACTAGCTCTAGCGCTTTGGGGAAGGATTGACGGAATTCCGCAAGAACCTCCACCAACGGTTTATCCCGATACTCTAGATAAATCGCTTCGTTCATTTGATCTAGGTCATCCCATGTCATTCCAGATGGAAGCATCTGAGGGATCTCACCTCGTTGCACGTCCTCTAGCCAACTAACCATTCGGGTCTCCCAAACCTGTATATGTGCTAATACATCCTTTACCGACCATCCACTCTCCAAACTAGGTGTGGTCATTTGATCTTCATCCAACTGAGATAGCGTTGCCTCAAATCTTTGGCGACCATTGGTTACGGCTTCGATCAGATGGGATTTATTCATCTCCTCAGTCATAGATTTCCTCCATGGGTATAGAACTATTGGATAATCGGATGGCACGGTTTGTCATTCTATGCCTTGAGATTCGAGTCGTCCAAGCCCAAGTTCAAATCTTGTTTTCGTATTCTAACTCACTGTTTTGACTCAGGTCTTTGATGAGAAACGTATGCCAACGCGACGTTCATGCTCGGTGGTGCAAGAGACCTAAGATTTGGAGCATTGAGGATCTGAAGGACGTCGTCTGACACCGGTCCAAGAGGTTTAATCTGGACAACTGCGTCGTGATCGAGTTCAGAAAAACGCTCTCGCAGCCACCCCTCAACTTCGTCTGCACCGAGACCCTCAGCATCTAATGTCATCATGACCATAGGACGCGTCGGTAAAGTCACGTATGTTATCTCTACATGTTGGTTGCCGAGATTAACAAAGTGGTCAAATTGTACGATGACATAGTATTTATCCTCATTCCTCTCGGCGAATGATGTGCGCTCAATTGAGCCAGGATAAATCACGGGTGCAGTCAATGGAAGATTTTGGAGATCATGAGTGAGGATCTGCCCACGGTGGATATGTCCTGCGAGAACGGCAATAAATCCGCCTGGGATATCCTTCCCACGAATGACGTCCGGGCCTCCTCGGAAAGTGTAATTAATCGTTCCAACCTGAGCGCCTTCTACAGTCTGATGCATACACAATAAGTTAAAGTCAGCCCTGATTTCTCGGAAACCTGTCTGTTCCACTAATCCATGAAAAAGGTCACGGACACGCCGAGTAAAAGGAAATCCTGAAAGCGCGATCGAGGTGTCTCCTACGCCATCAAGGAAGGTCTTCGGCCGATCAAAAATATGTATCTTTGGATGTCTGGTCCATAACTGAAGTGGGATCCGAGATCGTTCATGGTTTCCTGGCACGATGTAAACCGGTATACCCCCTTCAGCGACGCGGATCAAGGGATTCATCGCCATTTCAACCAACGCCATCGGGATCCTGCTCCGGAAGAATACATCACCTCCGTGGATCACCAGATCCACCTCTTGTTCAAAGGCTGGTCGCAGCGCTCTCTCGTAATTTTCAAAGAAATCGGTGCCCCTCCGTCGCCGTTGGACGCGTGGACGAAAAGGTAAATCAAACCCCAAATGCGTATCGGCGATGAGGAGGATGCGGATGGGAGAGAACATGTCTATCGCGTGTAAATGAAACCCATTGACCTGTTAACGGGAAACGAGCTCCGTTTCAACCGGGTTGGTCTCACGCTGAGTTAACCCAAAAACGTTACCGTCAGGATCTTTGAGGGCCGCGAGGACTGCACCCCAAGGTTTCTTGGAGGGCGGATAGATCACGACCGCCCCCAAGGATTCAAATCGTTGAAATGTAGTTTGAAGATCGTCAACCTCAAACCAGGCTGATACAGCTCCTGGGGATACATCATCCCCCTCACCCACGAGGTCAAATCCGAAATAGGCATTCGGGAGTGAGAATCCCATGTGATCAGAACCAAAAGATATCGCTTCACCAAGGCTCAATCCTTGCCCATAAAAATCAACCAAATCGGCCATCTTTCTGGTTTTTATGATGACTGTGTGTAAGATCGTGTTTGGAATCTCATTCATGGTTTCTCCCTTTTTAAGTACATAGAAGGTGACAGAAAACTTACCAGAATCATTACGCCTATACTGGGTTGTGTAATTTTAGTGGTGCATCAAATGTTAAGTTCTCATCCAATCATCGGAACTTAGTCTCACAAGATTGGATGCATAACAAGTTTTAGCACCCTGAACTTGTCAAAGGGCTCAGACAGCTTATGAAAGTCATCCGTCGACAGGCTCAGGCNNAAATCTAACGGAACCTCCATATCCATCACAAATCAGCCTTTGATTGGGAAGAGATTCAGATGTAACGGCGCTCGATCAATACGCCCAAAAGAATTCCTCTAAGTTTTAGAACCGACTGGGACCCTATCTTCTCGTTTCTGAACCAGCTCTTTATAAATTTGTTTCGATATCGGTTTCGTTCCAGCGAACTCAAAAGCGGAGAACAAATGCACACGAAATTAGATCACACTCCGGATCTCATCCAATCGCGTTTTTGCATCCGGCACCACGGAAAAGAAATCTTCTAGCTTGTCACATGCGTATTCAGCGCAATACGCACAATTGTCAATAGCTTTCTCCTTTCCACAGATCCTAATTTCACATACATGACAATGACTGAATAGAATCCCACCCTCAGATATGCATCCATCACAGTTGATATCTTGTGGTTGAATATTTGCGTTAAATTCTTTCGACCACAGATCTGCAACTTCCTTTCTCTTTGTATCATCGTTTTCTCTTGTAGCAAGCAAAGCCCCGCATTCATGACAGTCTAACCCGCAGAAAGCAATCATTTCATTCATGTTTAACTCCTTCCATCAGACAAAGATTTTCATCAATGGATGCTAATCCGTACAGGATTGCGTCACGGCGTCGGACGAGTAGTAGGAGACGCAGGATGACCTTCAATTGAGATGTCGTCATAATAGACCAACGAAAGATTACCCAACTCGTCTCGGTATTGGACCGTAACATAAAATCCAACCCAATTAAGAGCAACTTGTACGGAAAAGGTTTTGAAAGGGAGAAAATTCTCCCAATCAGCAAAAGCCATTTCATCCTCTGTGAAGTGGAGACCACCAATACGAACTCGCATCTCAGTTACCTCTGCCAATGGGCTTTTTGCCTCAAAAGCCACTCCGATCTCAATTGTCTCGCCGGCGATCCCACCGACGCAACATTGACCTCCCTCGATCACAACTGATCCATACACCGGTCTATAAGGAGTCGGTATTGCTGGCGCAGTGGTGACAATATATGGTGGGATTCGGGTAGCCAAGTAGGAAATGATTTCATTCTGTCGAGCGACTTGAGTCGCAAGAATAGCGTCGGATGTCGCCAGTCCGGATAAGTAGCTGAAAAGTTGCGCATTGGATGTGGCCAGCGCAGCCAGGGTCGGCTGACCAAGATCAGGAGTCGGACTAGGTCTGGGCGCTCCGAGGGGATCACACGCAAGCGTAGCAGTGATCAAAGAAAGGATCACCAGTACAGAGTATCTTATAGAACTAAAAATGCTACGATTAACCCTCATAAGTCCTCCTTCTACTTAATACTCGGATTATCCTCCCTATTGGTATCCCCTTCAGGGGTGAATTTCCTGAAAACCCGTGAATCTCAGGTTAGGAAGAATAATCAAGAAAAGGCTAAGAGAGCCAAGAAACGCTCTGTGTCATAGGTCGACGCTTGAGTGGCGGGTGACCACTTCGGTGGGATAAGATCGAAACCGTGCTCGGTATTATGGAATTCGACCAAGATCGATTTCACCCCCACCTTAGATAGTGCTTCGTGAAGCGACTTCACCTGATTCACCATACCGCCAAAATCGTGTAAACCTTGCAGCAAGAGTGTGGGTGGACAATGTTCACCCACATGATTGACCGGACTACCGAGAAGGTAGAGATTACTGGCCTCCTCAGGTTGATCTCCTATGAGACTCGGCAAAATTTCTGTGGGTGTCACAAACTGGCCATCAGGAGGCAAGAAGCCGGTTCGCCGAGCTCGTTTCTCCCAATGGGTAATCGGTGCTCTTATGAGAAAAGATCTACGGGTAGGAATTCTTCTAAAACTAGCTTCGAAATAATGGTGTAGTTCGATTAAGGCTGTAGGTCCATAATACGAGACCACGCCGCACACAGAAGTATCCTGCGAAACATCCCGGGGTTGAAACGTTGGATCATTGGGAGTGTATGCTGCTAATAATGCAAGCTGGGCTCCAGCTGAGGCACCCATCAGGACAACTTTCTTCTCGTCCACACCATAGTTGACGGCGTTGTTCTTAATCCAACTTATCGCTCTTTTAACGTCAAAGAGCATGTGATACAGATTTGCCCTGGGTGCAAGTCGATAGGCGAAATCAATGACCACATGGCCTTGATTTGTAAGTTGTCGGAAGAAACGGCGAGTTCGCCTATCCTTTCCACCATAATGCCAGCCACTTCCATGTAGATAAATAACCGCTAAACCAGATTGACTCACGCCTTCAGGGGGAAACCACAGATCTGCATAGAGGCGAGCTCCATCCTCAGAATCCGTCACGATATTGATGTCTTGTATCCACGGTGTCTGTGGAGGATCCTTTGGTCTTAACGTCCACCGTCTCGAGAGCATCCTCCGTCTCACCTGAGGTGGGATATTCGCTTCCCAACCTGAACCGAAAGCTCTCTCAAAACCCTGATGGGATTCGGCAACTTTGAGGAGGTATCTTGCGGCAGCAAACGTGCCAAATAGCCCTAGGATCGTTGATCTCCAATCCCTATTAATCAGACCAAGTATTGCTCCTAAGAAACCGGAGATCGCGGCAAGGGGTGAAAAGCCGCACGCAAATCCCTTGGGAATCCAGAATAACACACTCAAGAGTCCGGATTTCGAGCGGACGAGTGTAAGGAACGACACAAGCGCGGAGAAGTAACTCATGTATCTTGATAGTTTCGTCATCGTCCCTGGGATTATCTCTTACTATCTGCTCCTATGAACAAAAACTGACCTCGGATAGATCTCCCACGAATTGAGGTAAATCCGAATGACCCAGTAACTGCCGTACGGCATGGGCTTCCCCGAGGTGAAACCAATAATGGAATATGTTTCTTAGCAATGAAACACCGATATTCTCTGGAATAGGTTTATCCTTCCACCTGAGGTGAATGTATAACGTCTCGGGCGTCAAATCATTAAGGAAAGTATCTGCTGTGCGGGTGATGTCCCGCCACAAGGACCACATCTCTTCCCACGGAGGTGTAGATGGCGGTCTTCCGAAACCAACTAGATTCCGTATCTCGGGGGCGATGTTCTGACCCTGAGCCATTTGGACCCACAGGTAATGTTCTTGGCTTGCTAAATGACCGACGATCCAGCTGAGAGAGTTCATAGGCTCTACTCGACGAATCGCATCCTTCGGTGAGACACCCTCTAAGCAGCGTTTCAATTCACTACGGGAGAATCGCAATTGAGTAACTAATGGATGCACCATAACTTAATCCTCCAAATAATCAGTTACCACACCAATTTGATGAGAAGGAATCATTTGCTTTCCCATAACCTAATGTAACTTCAATATGAGCAAATCACAAGATCTCAATACGAATAAAGATCCACTATCTGCGAAGCGAAGTCGATGACGCTTAAGCGTAATGCTTCGGGCTCCATCACCTCAATCGCTCTCCCATATCCCAGGATTCGATTGCGAGCGGCTTCAAAGGTCTCAAAGGGCAGATTCACTGTGATCCACCCGTCTTGTGATCCAGTTTCTGTGTTCAAATCGTCAACCGTATCGCCAAAATATCTTCGCAGATAAGGCAGAAGATCAACTAATACACGAGCTTTTACCGGGTAACAGGGGCGGCTTTCTTCCGCCTCATTACACCACGCCTGCCAACAATCAGCTAATTCGAAGTCCTCAGGACGATCAAAGTGGTCATCCAGAGTCTGAGCATCTAAAACCCTCGAAACGCGATAAACACGGATCTTCCCTTCCCGGGCGCACACCAGATACCATACGCCAGCCTTCGTAACCAGCCCATATGGATCTACTACCCACGAAGCCTGAGCATCGAAGTGAAGTTGATAGGTGAGCCGGATCCTGTGATCCTGGCTGACTGCTTGATGAAGTGCGCCTAAATGCGGTACAGGTTCTTCAGGCTGGAACCACGGCACGACATCCACATGGATACGTTGGCGAACCCATTGCTCCAGGTGTTGTGGAGTGGTGGACATCGCGGTCGTCAATTTAAGTAAAGCAGTTTTGAGCTTTTGACTCACACCCAGTTGTGCAAGGGGAGCTGGTATGCTGAGCGTAAATAACGCTCGCACTTCATCTTCCCTCAAACCTGTGAGACTTACTCGATAGCTATTGAGTAAATCACATCCGCCTCCAGGCCCCCTCTCAGCATAAACAGGTACACCAGCGATGCTGAGAGCTTCGATATCCCTATAAATGGTGCGTTCCGAGACTTCTAACTCCTCAGCTAATTCCCGAGCCGTCCGACGACCATGAGTCTGTAAAATCATTAAAAGTGAGAGTAACCTGTCTGCTCTCATAGCAGATCCCCTCGATAGCTACGACTTTCCCATCTTACTATGAAATCATGACACAGGATGTCAGGTAATATGTCATAGTGTAATCTAGGAATTCATACTGAAGGAGAGGAGAAAAATTCATGGGCGGATTAGAAGTACGCATTGTAAATCTTGAACCGATGCAAGTCGCCTACGCGCTTGGTTACGGTGAGAGTCCCGAAGAAATAGCTTGGGATAAGATCCTCAAATGGGCAAGATCGAAAGGCATGTTGGATGATCTCAAAGCCCTTCGATTCTTCGGGTTCAACAATCCAAACCCATCACCTGGAAGCCCAAATTATGGATACGAACAGTGGATCGTGATTGACCCTGATATGGAAGTGGAGGGAGACATTAAGGCCAAAGAGTTTCCCGGTGGCCTTTTTGCTGTAGCGAGGTGCCAGCTCAGCAACATCGGTGAGGTCTGGAAACAATTGGTCCTATGGCAAGAAGATAGTAACTATAAGATGGGGAATCTTCAGTGTCTTGAGGAGGCTCTCACCCCTGAGATTTTCATCACTTCTGAGGGAATGCTTCCTATCGATCAAACCATGTTCGATCAGTTGTCCTTTGACCTCTATCTTTCTATTGAAGAGTAAAGAATAGAGAGTCATGATCTACACAGCTATCGTGCTTTAAAGGATTTGCGAAGTAGCGTACTCTGGCACCTGGGTGTTCCAGCCTCCAGGTGCCGTTTTATTCAATTCCGACATCAAAACAATTAAACACTTATGACGATCACCTACCACGATTTCACATGGATCTTCTAGAAATGGACTAGGAAACGATGGTTGCGCTCGTCGATCTAAATGATCTGATTAGTTAATACGGGGAATTAATTATCATATCGCTTCTGATACAGTGCTTTCGACATTTCCATGATCCTATGATTGCGCCAAGATCCCATCCCTGTGTATAAAATAAAACCAGCCTTCTCGTAAACCCTAAAAGCTGCCGGATTCTTTCTGTGAGGGGGAACCACAAACAACTCACAAGCTGTCTGAGTAAAAACGAATACTACCACCTTCCTCATGCCCTCAGTACCTAGCCCTTGACCCCAATACTGCGGCAGGAGTTTAATATCCCCCATTACACTGACTAAACTGGTAGGTTTCTGCCACTTACCAAATCTAGCTCCCTCATCCAGGCGAGCGAAAAATGATTCGCCGATTGGCGTTCCATCTTCCAACCTTAGGATTAACTGAGTGTACTCCTTGCCCAACTCACGACGCTTCTCTTGATAACGTTTCCACGCGTATTCGATATCGTCAGATTTTGACCAACCTCGCAATCGAGGGAATTCATTTGCATAACGCCTAACTTCAGACATATGCCATAGATCGAGCAGAAAAGGTAAATCCTCTTTCACCAATTCGGTGATAAAGATCCTAGAAACCATCATTTTCCTCTTGGATACATAACATGCTTATTCTAATCCTAGATGGTGGATGTATTCAGCCATAAACGATTTATTGGGGTACATGATGATATCCCCTCGATTACTGCAATTTATATCCTCTTATCTTTTACAAGCGAAGGGAGTCGATGGTAGGCGTCAGGCAAGGTTCCCCACTTCCTGTGATATTGATAACACACCGAGAGGAACAGCATGCCAAAACATACCTCCCTGATCCAATCCTTTCTCTCAGCTACAAGGAGCAATACCATTCAAAGAATTGCACACCGGTGAGCCCTGACCAAGTGTTTAAGAGTTTTCGCTCTCTGGGTTTCGCCTTCTTGACTCCTTTGGCTGGAGGGATCTGTTTTGTGTTTTTCGTTGGTTGTTTACTTTTCCATGGCATCACCGGTCCACCGCTGGCTTCTTCCGTGAACATTACGCAACGTCCAGAATGATCTCTCACCCACCCATCCACGAACCAACCAAGATGTTTTCCGGAATAATCGTAGATCGAATCATCGTGGATGTGGCCAATTGCATGTCCGCTATAGCGATGAATGTGCACACCATCATCCGAGTATGCAACAGGTCTACCTGATCGGTCGTAAAACGTTTTTTGCATCATGGATCTCCTCGTCGTATGGTGATGTAGATCGCAAAATCGGGTGACGTACCAGTAAATGCATCATTCAGGAATGAAACTAATGCTAACACGCGAAGAATTTGTCGAGGATCGCGTTGAACTCAACTGGCTTCTCCATATTAGATGTGTGACCAGCTCCTGGAACGATCTTCATTTGTGATCCTGTATCTGGCACCTCATCACCTCGGCATGTTGATATACGTTTCTTGTTTCAAACTCTCCTATCATGCTGAGCGTCGGGATATCTATCAGCCCAAGATCGAGGATGTTGAAATCGTAGATCGCCGCATAGATCTTTAAGTATTCCTCCAAGGTGATACGCAACATTCTATCCATTAGATACGATCTCGCACTCATATCTCTACTGAGCCAAGCTTCACTTCTCGTCACCTTCGCCAGCCAAAAGGAATATTTTGTAAACCTCTCGGCACCCATCAGTCGTAACGTAACCATCGTCATCCATTTTGGAAACAAGATATAACGTTGAAGTTTATCGCTTAGTGTCAAGCTTGTTGATAGGATCGTATCAGACAATACAAGAGCCTTCAGCATAGATTGATATGTCAGCGCAAAAACTTGTGCGATCATCCCGCCCAACGACAATCCACAGAGGATCGCTCGATGAATATCAAGTTCCTCAAAGAATACTTTCAGATCATCAGCGAACATCTCTATCGAATATTTCGATGCTAACGAGGGTCCGGTCTTCCCATGACTCCTCAGATCATAGCAAATGACCTGAAAACGATGAACAAAATGTTCAACTTGGGGATCCCACAAATAAAGATCCACAAATCCACCATGAATAAACACAAGCGGGTGTTCCTTCTCTAGTGATTTCGTAGTGTTGCCGGATGTCCCCTGTTTTTACAGCTGGCACTGCGAAATCTCCTTACGGCACATCTAATGTCCTGCTGATTAATCCGGGTTCGAGTTGACCTTTGATGGGGATGATGTCCTATCCATCGCAAGTACGATCATGCCACCTCNNTAAGTATCTGAGAGATCTGAAGCATGAAATATCACACGAGCCAGCTATTCCACAAGTGTAGCTCACCATATCGACATCCTTCCAGCATGTTACTGGAGATTACCTCAACATAACATCTTATCGAGTTGAAGATACCTATTTGGAGCAATGACTTTCTGGAAGATTGAAATTGGACTAAATACGCAGCTCTACCTCATCGCCATCACGGAGAACATAATCTCGACCTACCATCTGTCCATCATATGCCGTACTACCCCATACCCGAGCTGATTTCAGGTTCTCATAGAAATCCTGATGGACTTTTCTTGCGAAATCTTCTATTGTAGATCCCTTCGCTAGGATAAATGGCGCGTTGTAGTCGGGTTCTTTCCCAGGGGCTTTAGAGTAGACACGGATGATATCGAGACATTCAAAAACCGTTCGTTTGAGTTCTTCTAGGTTTCGACCCGTTTTTGCGGATAGCGGGATTAATGACCAAGCACCTTCAATCAACTGTCGGAATATCTCAAAGTGGTCATCCGTGTTTTCATCATCGTTCTTATTGACCAATACAAAGATCGGTTTGAAGGTATAACTATAGAGGTCCGTAACCCGATCCTTATGATGGATGGGAACGATTCGGTGTTCCCTCAAGATCTCGATCGTGTCCTCAAGCTGCTGAATAGGATCCGCTCGAAGGTCGACGACCAGCAGAATGATGTCAGCTCTGCGAATCAGATCGATTAGCTCCGATTCCACGAATTCTCTATCAAGTGATGGGGTGTCCACCAATTGGATCTGGATATTTTCCACAGGCATCATGCCGGGAGTAGGGGTCCAGGTGGTGAAGGGGGCGCTTGTAACTTCTGGATTAGCATTCGTTAGCGTCGCAACTAAAGCGGACTTCCCCACATTCGTAGGACCCACGAGTACCGCCAAACCCGCGCCCACTTTATCGATGTGATATGCAGATGCGCGTTTGCTTACCCCTTTTCTTGCCTGCGAGGAGGTCTTTAACTTCGAGAGCCTTCTCCGCAGATCACCCCTTAATTTATCCGTGCCTTTATGTTTGGGGATGACGCTGAGCATTTCTTCCAGACAGCTGATCTTCTCGTCGGCCGATAGAGCCGCACGATAGCGTTTCTCGACCTCGAAATACACAGGGGGCAGATTAGTCGGCATGGTAAAAGAAACTATCTTCGTTATTCGATCGCTTTTTCTTATCTTGGTCCGTATTATATATACCGAAAAATGCTCAATTTACTATCTGTTTTCAACCACCAATGACTTAAAATCCAAAGTTTTCCTTTGTCTATTATAACTCTCCGAAAGCATTGTTCAGCTACTCTAATCACTTCTTAAACCACGTCCCAGAATCACTCGATCCAAGAAACGAACGATCTTNNNGATCTTGGTAGTTCTAATGACTCCATTGAAAGAAGATTAACTGCAGAATAGGATCGGTATGATGGGGAACCGGCTGGGCCGCCCCCCAACATATTCTCTTCCCAACTCCCTGAGGGCAGTACTTTCAACGCACCCATTAATGGTCTTAAATTAAACATCCAGGCCTTCCCTACCTAGTAACCCAAGGACCAACGATAATTCGCCTCGATGGTGGATTTCATGCTCAAGCACATGCCATAGGATCCAACCAAGGTGGAATTTTTCGTCCCAAGGCATGTGGATGATCCGATCCATATCGGATTCCTCCAAGGTGTCTAGGTACTCCTCAGTTAATTTGTGAACATCGGTCAATGCCTTTTTTATCGCCTCCCGATTTGGATAGTTTTCTAAGGTAAATTGCGATGGCCACGCCTCAAGTTCCTTCGTCACAGCGTAGCGAAACCAACCCTCCTCTGCATCGGCGATGTGAAGCAGCGTCCCACCGACAGTTCGAGATTTCTCGCATGGGAGAAATAGAAGTTCGTCCTCACGGAATAAGTCTATGGTGTGTAACAGACCACCTCGAACTTGTTTCCAATGAGAAAACGTTTCGCTAGGTTTCATACCGCGGTCCTCCTGATCTTCTTCTTTCTCCGATTGGGCGATTTTTTTCGATATCACATTATCCTTCTCATATAACTTAGTCAAATCATTTTACCGTTTATAGATATTTGTCCATTCCAATGATGCTAATAGCAAAGGATTACTTGAACCATGGGGATAACGACATCTGGAGCTTAACCTTCGCCTCCGTCTTGCATATCTCCCCTCATACGCTCCATGAGATTAATCCACTCAGATGATTCGCGCCAGGGATCGAATTCCTTGCATCCCTCTAGATTTTCAACCTCAGTCCATCCTCTCTCCACCAGCGTATTGAGATGGGCAAACATCTTCTCCTGATTCCCCAACCCAGCCCACGCCCTCGCCACATCATAGTAAACCCATGATGGTAAACCATCTCTGAGGGCTAAATACTCTTCAAATATATCAACCACTTCTTGGTAGTGATTGTTCTGTAAATAGGAATATGCAAGGTTCCCTAAATGCTGTATCTCATCAAAGATCATGTAGTACATCAAATAATCTTGCCCTCGCTCGAAGCCTAATTTCTCAGCCGTACGAATAGACGCGATGTTGCTCTCAGCACAAGTCCAATTGATCTTCGACAGTTCATGCGATAGCCCGTAC
>JABAOF010007724.1_pt4 | contig 32001 bp, 31 predicted proteins | sample 7062171 | NCBI WGS metagenome assembly JABAOF01 (sample SAMN14538628, study PRJNA623070) | marine sediment metagenome | biome: marine biome [ENVO:00000428]; feature: marine pelagic biome [ENVO:01000023]; material: deep marine sediment [ENVO:00002113] | place: India: Gulf of Khambhat ...
CCATCTTGAGATGATCTTTTCAAACTTTCAGTTGAGACTCCTAGCTTGAGAGCTTTAGCACATTTTTGTGGACTTAGTGCCTTAAATTCAAGATCTAATTGGTGAATGAGGATTTGGGCCTTTTTTGAGGCTGAGGGAGCCACCAACATACCTCTCACAGAGGGATTTGTCTTTCTATACTCGGATACATATTTATGCATCTGCAAGACATCGTTTCTGTTCGCACTCTTTCTTTTGATCTCTATCACCACTACCCTACCTTGGGAATCCTCAGCTAAAACATCAATGTATCCCTCAGGGTGTTCCTTTTCCACTTTCAGTCGCTTCAAGCCTTCCTCGATGAGCCTTGGCCTGAGAAAGATGGCTCTTTGCATATCCCTCTCCGACGCATACATGTAGAACTCCGCGGCGTCCACCATCCTTTGGGCAAAAAACGTCTTCACCTCCTTGAAGGAGATCGTCACCTTCTCCCTTGGATGTCGTCTGGAGATCTCCACAGTGAACTCGTTTTGTTTCTCCCGTGCCTTTATTACGGTGTTGGCCGGCTGCCAGTTGACCGGTTTAGATCCTGTCGGCCTGTGGATGAGCGTCGCTCCATCTTGTTTTACTACGAGTATCCTTTCTCCATCACCCAGGACCGAGGAGGCCCTTCCTTCATATTTCACTGAACAAAGGCCCGTTACGATAATGGTTTCTTGTCCCGTTAAGGCCTCTCTAAAGGCGTTGATCGTCTCAGAAATAGATGGGTAAATGCTATATTTCAATTAGAGATCACTCTTAATTAATAAAAAGAAGTAGATTTAATGGATTCTTATTCAGTGACGATAATCTAGAAAGTTTATTGAGGTGAATGAATTGGCAGAATTCGGTTTCTGTCTACCTAACACAGCAGGAAAAGGTATCGGTTATGCACCTTGTCACAGTAGACTTGACTATCCCAACCTAGTGAACACCATTGTAGAATGTGAACAGCTCGGCTTCGACTCAGTCTTGGTTACCGACCACTTGATCAGAGGCGACACAATCTTAGAGTGCTGGACCACTTTAAGTTCACTCGTAAATGTTACCAGTCGGATGCGGCTCGGCACCCATGTCATCTGCAACCAGTTCAGACATCCTCCTCTGTTGGCGAAAATGGCTGCTACACTCGACTTCATATCTAATGGAAGGCTTGAGCTTGCCGTGGGCGCAGGCTGGATTGAAGAAGAATTTCGAGCCTATGGGTATCCTTGGGAGAAGCCGGCGATTAGGATCGCAAGGCTAAGGGAGGCTGTTGAGCTGATTAAATTAATGTGGATTGAAGAGAAGCCATCCTTCTATGGGAGATTCTATCAGATCAGAGACTGTGTCTGTGAGCCCAAGCCCATTCAGAAGCCTCACCCTCCAATTTGGATAGGGGGTTCAGGGGAGAAGTTGATGTTGAGACTGGTGGCTGAAATGGCCGACGGATATCATCATAGTGGCGCTATCTCCCCTGAAAAATTTATGCGAAAGCTGGATGTTTTAAAAAGGTTCTGTAGAGAAGTTGGGAGAAACTACGACGAGATTACAAAGGGTTGGCAGGGCTTGGTAGCTGTCGCTAAGAGCAAGATGGAGGTGGAAGAACTTGTGGAAAGGGTGAAGAAGTTTGATCCCTCTTCAAGAGGACTATCTGAAGAGGAGTATAGGGCACTTTCTGATGAAGAGTATAGGGCAAGCAGACTTATAGGAACTCCCGACGAATGCGCTGAGAAGATCTATTGGTTAAAGAGTCGGGGCGTATCTAGATTCATACTCTGCTTCCTAGACTATCCATCCATGAACGGAGTAAGACTATTTGCAGACGAAATTATCCCTCACTTCAAACCGTGAGACCTACTACAAATCCTCCAAGGTACATCTTAAGAAGGAAGTTGAGAAATGTGGAATCATAAGAGGAGGTTAATTGATCAATACGAGAGCTTTTTGAAGAGCTATGACGAGCTTCACTTCGAGGAACAGAGAAACAAGTATTTAGCAGCCCTTATCGAGGTCCCACTGACTTCTGAGGACAGCATAGTAGACTTTGGTTGCGGGACAGGGATGTTCACCAGACATGTCTCAAAACATGTTGGAAAGGCTGTGGGCGTAGACCTCTCAAGAAAGCAGCTTTTATGGGCTAAGCATAGGTCTTCCGAGGTATGTTCTTATGTCCAAGCTGACTTGGAGAGACCGCCCTTCAAGGATAACGTTTTTGATTACGTCTTCTCTTTTACGGTTCTACATCACGTAAAAGAACTTTCTCTTATAATTAGAATATTAACGTCTTTAGCAAAGAAAGGCGTCGTTGTAACCTTTTTGAAGAGCTTAGAGGCTGCAAAAAACCTCAAGTCCTCGATGAAAGGTTTCAAAGATTTCAAGATTATTGATTCGGAGTTATTGAAGGACGTGATCATACTCGTAGATGTCGCGAAGAAAGGTGAATAGGCATATTTAAAAAGACTTAACTATAATATCCATTAGGTTAGGGATGCTCCTTGAGTAGGGAAAGAGAAGACAATATAACATCGGTGAACCCTCTATCAACAATCTTCAAACACCTAAACAAGCGAGTTACAATCTACTTGAAGGGAGGAGAGAGGTACACAGGCATACTGGCAAAGGTAGACAACTACATGAATCTAGTCCTAGAGGAGACTGTGGAGCAGAAGTCGGATAAAACAGCGAAGTATGGGAGGGTTCTCATCCGGGGAAGCAACATACTCCTAGTCAAATTGGAGTAACAAAATGAGGAATATCTCAGTGGAGAAGCTTTCCTCCAAGCCTATAGGGGAGCAGACTGTTGAATTTGTGGAGCGCAAGGGGCAGGGACATCCAGACTACCTGATAGATTCATGTTCTGAAGCCGTTTCTTTGGAACTATCCCGATACTACTTGAAACACTATGGGAGAATCCTCCACCACAACGTCGATAAAGGACTGCTGGTTGGCGGCAATGCCTGCTCTAAGTATGGGGGAGGGAAAGTCTTGAAACCGATCTATATCGTGGTTGCCGGTAGAGCCACTTCGAGAGTGGAAGGGGAACCTAACATAGATGATGTACCTGTCGGAGTCTTAGCCATGAAGGCAATGAAGGGGAGATTGAAGAAGCTGATGAGGTACCTCGACGTAAGGAAACATGTAGACTTTGATTATAAGATACGGCAAGGGTCAGAAGATCTGGTAGAGGTCTTTGATAGGTCGATTTCTGTCCCCATGGCTAATGACACCTCTTTCGGAATATCCTATGCGCCGCTCTCCCCTGCTGAGGAGCTTACCTTAGATGTTGAGCGCCTCCTCAACTCAAGGGATTACAAGAAGCACCACCCGGCCGTGGGAGAAGACATAAAGGTGATGACCCTTCGGAGAAACGGTGAGATTCAAATCACCATTGCCATGGCCGTTGTCGATAGGCACGTGGCGAACTTAAGGGACTACATCGGCGTCATTGGGGAGGTAAGAGAGAGCATCTTGAACTTAATCGCCGAGAAGAACATCAGCGAAGACTTCAAAGTTAAGATCAACACGGCAGATGATATCAAGAAAGAAAAGATATATATCACTGTTACAGGCACATCGGCCGAAAGCGGGGACGATGGGAACACCGGGAGAGGTAACAGGATAAATGGTATGATTGCCCCTGGAAGACAGAATTCCATGGAAGCAATTGCTGGGAAGAACCCTGTAAACCACGTGGGTAAGCTATACAATGTCCTCGCGAAGAGGATAAGCGAGAGGGTGTTCGCGGAGGTTGATGGTGTCAGGGAGATCTACACTAAGTTGCTCAGCCGAATAGGCGAGCCTATAGACTCTCCCCAAGTCGTTAATCTGCAATTAAGCGAAGCGAAAGGCTTCAATTTCGATGTTATCTCCAATAAGGCGACGGCTATCGCCGAGGAAGAGACTTCGGATATTACGTCCCTTACTAAATTAATAGTTGAAGAAAAGATTGAGCTCTTTTAGTTTCCTATCATTTTATTGTATTTCTCAGTGTAGTCTGTCGCAATTCCGAATCTACGCTTGAAGTAATCGCAGACGTTTTTAATGTCCATGAGAAGTTTTTCCTTACCCCTTTTACTACCTGACCTCATGGCCTGAGGCCAATCAATTAATATTACTCTGCCGTTAGCGGTTACGAAGATGTTGAAGGCACTCAGGTCGGCGTTGACTAAACCCTCCTTATAAACATCTTTTATTATGCCTAATGTTTCTTCCAGGACGATCTCAGGATTTAAAACCTCCTTTGCATAGGCCACGATCTCACCGTCTAAATACTCCATCACGACTACATGCCTATCCCTTGCTATGGGCTTAGGCACAGCTATGTCCCTGGCAAAGAGCCTCCTCAAGGCGATGAACTCCTTTTTCGCAGCCTCTATGCTTCTCAGCATCCATGGAACGCGGCTCTCAGGGGGCACATAGGCTCTTTTCCTGGCTACGTCTCTGAAGCTTATCCGCCCGATTCGGTAGAACTTAAGAGAGACCCTCGACCCTTCAGAGGTGAGGCCGTCGAAGATGTCGGCTTCCTTGCCCACTCCGATCTCTCTCCCAAAAGAATCTATTACGTCACCTGCTGAGAGAGAGTGCAGAGCCAGAAGGTCCAGTCCAGATATCAGTAGACTGATGCCTTCGTAAGGAGTCTTAACAGTAAAGATGAGCTTTTTCTCAACAAGGGAGGACGTGATCTTCCTCAGATATTTCTCTGTGAATCCTGAAAGTTCTAACAAGGTCTCGAAGGGGAAGATATCGAAGCGCTTCAGATGCTTCTCAAGGAGAACCAGAGCTATCAACTCATCTTCGTCCATATCCTTGACCTGCTGAGCTGCTAGCTCCGCCGAGGACATTTTCCACTAACATATCAAATATGAGCATCTATAAGGTAAACCAATCCGATGAATAGCCTATTGGACCAGTTGAATCCAACTTTTAAGGATCACAGAGAATTCCTTGTTAGAGGATGACAGAGACATACCTGAAGTGCGATCAATGTGGTGAGACACAATCACCCTTCCCACCCCAATTCACCTGTAACTGCGGCGGCTTACTCGAATACGAATATGACTATGAGAAGCTAGGCGTGGAAGCCAATTTCGTAGGCGCTATATCCCTCTGGAGATACGCTGATGTAATGCCTAAAGTAGGCAGAGAAAATTTAGTAACCCTAGGAGAGGGAGGAACACCTCTTCAACACTCCAAGAGGTTGGGGCAAAAGCTGGGCCTCAAAAGACTCTACTTCAAAGATGAGACGAGGAATCCCACAAACTCCTACCGCGATCGATGTGCCTCTCTAATAGTTTCTAATGCTCTTGAACTGGATTACTCCACCCTTATCTGCGCATCCAATGGTAACATGGGCGCCTCGATGGCCGCCTACTCCTCCAAGGCGGGCCTTAACTGTCAGATCTTGGTGCCGAAGAAAGTCGACGAAGGGAAGCTTGCCCAGATGATGATCTACGACGCGATTCTCACTGAGGCAGGTGAGATCCTAGACGAATCCATCGAGAGAGCCATCAAAATAGTTGAAGAGACCCATTGGTATCAAGCCACCGCTGAGCTCAATCCACTTGCGATAGAGGCAGGAAAAACCCTAGCATATGAAATCTTCGAGCAGGGTGTTGTCCCTGATTGGGTGATAGTTCCCCTTGGAAGCGGTGGAACTCTCTACTCGATCTGGAAGGGGTTTAAAGAGCTTAAGGAATTTGGCTGGATTGAAGATCTACCGAAGATGGTGGGAACCCAGTCCGAGGCCTGCCCGCCTGTCTTTAAGGCGTTCGTCGAGGGCAGTGAGACAATAACTCCCATAGGGGATTCTAACAGCATCGCACTCGCCATTCTGGTCATGAACCCCATTCGAGGAAGAAAGGCTCTATCTAGCATAAGGGATAGCGGTGGTAGAGTGGAGGCGGTGTCTGACAGTGAGATGCTGAACGCTGAGAAGAGGGTTGCGAAGCTTGAAGGCTTGTTTGTTGAGCCGGCAAGCGCGGCCACTGTCACATGTCTCGAGAAGCTTTTAGACATGGGAGTCATCGACGATGGTGACACGGTGCTATGTTTATTGACCAGTAGTGGGTTGAAGGTTCCTGGTGTGCTCCAAGTCTTAGCCAAGAAGAGAAAGGCAAAGGGTGTGGCCCTCAACCTGAGCATGAAAAGCCAGATTCTGCGAATGATAGAGTTCAAATCCTCATATGGCTACGAGGTTTGGAAGGACCTTGAGGAGGCTGTGACGCTGCAGGCGGTCTATCAGCATCTAGCCTCCCTTGAGAGGAAGGGCTTCTTATCAAGCGCAAAGAAAGGGGAAAAAAAGTTCTTTAAGATAACGACGAAGGGTAAGAGAGCCCTAAAGGCAATTGAAGATCTTAAACATCTCTGATATTCATTTTTAGCTGTCTAGTGATTCAAGGTTTGAGTGAGGCTTAACCGGACATCTAGTGAGGATGTCTTCAAATCAAATTAAACTATAGGGCNNATCTTCAAATAAAATTAAACCATAGGCCATACTGGGAAACTTTAACCCTAACATAAAGCACACAAGTAAAGAGATATCGGAGACTACGTGCATCAACGAATTCGAGATCATATAACCCCTAACCTTTCTTTTTGTCTATTAATCTAGAGCCCCTTTTTAGCTTGTTTTATGATTTCTTTCAAATTTTTTCGAATATCCCTATCTAGTGGTTTTGATTCATGTGATTTAACTAGCTCGTCAACCCTCTCCTTAGCCCTCATCACCATGTCCTTCGAGCCCATCCTCTCCCACTTCCTCCGGGAGTAATGGTCAATGATTTTTGCCTGAACATGTTCTTGGAGGTAGTGATCCCGAGAATGCTTTTCCTTAAGGAACATCCCCCCAATATCTACACGTTTTATCACATCCAACGCCAAAGTTTCCTCATTGACTGTTATGCCCCTCTTCAGCCTGGTAACCATGTCGATTATCTCGTTGTCTATCACAGCTTGCTCAAGGCTGATGGAGAACTCCAGGTCAAGGGACCCCACCCCCCAGATCTTGTCGTTCCCTGATAAGAGGTGTAGCATTATTCCTAATGTCTTCTCATAAGCCAACTGGACATCTACCAACTTAGAGTCGCTACCTATCCATGACTGGGATGGGAGACTGTAATAGTGAGCCATCTGAGCCCCCGCCGCGGCGATCAACCCTTGCTCGGGTCCGGCTGATAGAGGCTGTGCAGACTTGAGATCCATAGTATGGGCAAACCCAATAGAATACGTGCAGGGTCTTCCTCTACGATATAGTTGGTTCAGAACGATGCCGCTTAGAACCTCGGCGTTTGCCAAGGCAATTGTCCCCGCCAATGTGACTGGCGATGTCCCACCGCTCATAGGCTCACTCACGATATCGACAGGGATGTTATATCGAGATGTTTCCCGGAAGACCTGTAGGGCTGTTGTACCCCATTGGAGAGGGCTCGTAACACTGTAGCCAAAATGAAGTATAGGCTTCTTCATCAGAGCCTCATCGTCTCCTACAACGGCGCAAGCCATTTTCAGAATTATCTCTGCTCCTCGGCCCGAGGCTATAACAGGGCGTAGATTTTTAACAGTGTTATTGACCATAATGTCGAATTGGTAAATATCCCATATGGCTTGTGGCACATCAGCAACACTAGTCCCCACACAGAAATGGACGTTTCCTAAAACATCTGCGAGACGGATGTAGACGGCGAGATCTTCTCTTTTGATCCTCCTCGATCCTCTGTCCTCGACTATGTCGGCGGCGTTCCCTGTTGCGAAATAGGTCTCTCCCCCACCAACTCTGAGGTCGAATTCTCTCTCCCTTCCGAAGAGCATATAGCGCCGAGGCGCCTTTCGAATCATCTCGCTTGTTAGAGCGGACGGTATCCTAGAAGTTTTTACTCGATAATCCACGTCTGCACCGGCTTCATCGAGGAGGCGTAAACTCTCCTCATCAAAGATCTTTATGCCAACCTCCTCGAGTATTTTTAGCGAGGCCGAGTGGATCTCCTCAATATCATCCCTAGACAGCGGTGAGAGTACGCTCTCTTCCGCTATTTGATCTCCCAACATAGCCACCAACTTAACGAAGTTTATGGTTTATTGATATCGGTTGCACTATCTAAGAATTACTACAAATCCCCACAGCATACACAAAAGCCGAAATAAAGTATCTAACCAACAAGTGAAGGTCTTAAACATCTCTGAGTTGAGAAGAAACAGTAGTTTATATATAAACGAAAACTTAAATATTCAAGTTATAACTTTAATATTGTTTGGTGGGGTTCGAAATGGTCATCCAAAGAGAAAAAATGAGTGCCAGCCTCACCTTGACTTTATCGGCGATCTTCACAGCACTGGTTTTTGTCGTTACATCTGCCTTCTCGTTGTATATCCCCCAGACCAGGGGCTTTTTCAACATAGGAGAGACAGCTGTATATCTGGCGGCTCTTATCGGTGGGCCCTACGTGGGAGCGATAGCTGGGGGATTCGGGTCTATGCTCGCAGATTTGTTCCTTGGCTACCCATATTATGCACCAGCTACTCTTGCCATCAAGGCAATCGAGGGCTTCATTGTGGGGTACTTGGTACATCGAATATTTCTGAAGAAGGCTTTTAACTCAAGAGTATTCGGTGTCGGAACTAGCCTATTCCTCGGCTCTGTACTATTCATTTTGGGGGCGACCTTCTACGTGGGGGATCTAGAGATCTGGAGTAGAGAGTTTCTCGTATTTTCCTATCCTCTGACCGCCGACATAGCATTCACAGTATGGGGGATCATCGCTGTCATATTCATAGTGTTTGTAACCTACTTGGTCTTGAAGAACCCCGAAGACATAAAATTCATAATATCTATGGCCATCGGCGGAGCAGAGATGGTCTTAGGATACTTCCTATACCAACAATTCTTCTATGAAATTATCGTCGGGGAAGCAGTGATCGCGCTGGCAGAGGTACCCTTCAATGTCATGCAGATGCTCGTAGGGTTAATGGTAGCCAACTACGTATACAAAGCCTACACTAAAGTCTGGACCTATAAATAATCCCCCAATTTTTTTTAAATTGTAAAAAAGAGTGTTTTTTTACACATCTTTCAGGTTTTTATGGGTGGATGAGATAACACTTTAGGGAGGCAATAACTAAACTCAGGTGAAGCTCTTTGACAGAACATCCATCAAAGGATATATTGGGTACATTAGGCCAAGAAATCACGGGAAATAAAGTCGCCCTATGCGTAACAGGCAGCATCTCTGCTTATCAGTGTCCAGAACTGGCGAGGAGACTTATGAGACACGGAGCCGAAGTCTACACCTTTATGTCTCCGACGTCTCAGAATATCATTCACCCCAACCTGATGGAGTGGGCTTCGGGAAATCCTGTTATCACTGAGTTAACAGGGAAGATAGAGCACATAGCCCTATCAGACCCTGATGAGATAAGCCTAGTTTTGGTTGCCCCGGCGTCGGCAAACACCATAAATAAGATCGCCTCCGGCATAGCGGACACCGCACCGACCGCCCTAGTACATGCTGCCCTGGGGCTGAAACTACCTGTAATTATTGCCCCGGCGATGCATGAGTCGCTCTACAAGAACCTCGTCCTTCTCGAGAACATAAATAAGCTAAGGGGAATAGGCGTCGAGTTCGTAGGACCGAAGGTGGAGGAAGGAAAAGCGAAGATCGCTGACATCGAAGAGATAGTTGAAGCCGTCATCTACAGGCTCTCGGAGAAGGACCTCTCTGACTTGAAAATCCTAGTCACTGCTGGACCTTCTAAAGAACCCATCGACCCCATAAGAGTGATCACCAACCGCAGTTCAGGGAAACAGGGTTTAGCCCTAGCTTACGAAGCAAGAAGAAGAGGTGCTGTGGTAACACTGGTCTATGGAGGGTCAATCTGCCCACCTTCGAAAGTTAAAACCCTTAGGGTCGAAACCACGAGAGAAATGGTTGATGCGACCATGACAGAGCTTGAATCCGTTGAATACGATGTAGTATTGGCAGCCGCGGCACTTGCAGACTACGGACCCCAAAAACCCTTTGAGACTAAAATTCAAAGCGCTACCATCAAAGAACTTACACTCAAACTGAGGGCCACACCTAAACTCATCGATGAGGTGAAGAGAGTGACCCCCGAGACCCTCCTGGTAGCCTTCAAGGCAGAATATAATGTCTCTGATGACGAGCTAATCGAGAAGGGATATGAGAGACTCAAGAGCTCAGGCGCCGACTTGATTGTTGTCAACGACGTAGCCAGAGAAGGCGTTGGGTTTCAGGTCGACACGAACGAGATCTTTATTGTGAATAAAAAGAAAGAGGTTTTTCACATCTCCATCAGCCCCAAAAAGATCATCGCTAGAGAGATCCTTAACCACGTGAAGAGATTGCTTAGATGATTCCTAGGAGCACATCTCAGAACCTCTGGAGGAAATAAGCCTTGGATAATATTCTAGTCGTTTCGGCTGTCCAGATTAAGCCCCGTGGATCGGTAAAACACGCCGTTGAGCATGCCTTTGGTCATGTGGAGACCGCCGCTGAAAAGGAGGTTGATGTAATATGCCTACCTGAAAGCTGGGTTCTGATAAGACCTTATCCCGAAATCGAGAAACTATGTCGACACTCGGAGACGATCATCGAAGGGCTGTGCCGGATCGCAAGAGAATATGGTACCAACATCATAATGGGAGCAATTTACGAGAAGGTAGATGAAAAATGCTTGGTTTCTTGCCCTGTTGCAGATAGAAACGGGGAAATCGTAGGGAAACAAGGTAAGGTCCACCTCTTTGAAGAAGAAAAGTGTATGTTCCAATCCGAGTCAAACTATAGCATTTTCAAACTAGATGGGCATCGAGTCGGAATCATGATTTGTTATGACATGGCCTTTCCAGAAGTGGCGCGGATCCTGACTTTGAAGGGGGCGGAAATCATATTCAACCCATCCCGTATTAAGCGAGAAGGCACCGAACCGTGGCACACCTACCTGAAGGCGCGTTGCCTTGAGAACAGGGTCCCTATTGTAGGGGTGAACATAGCAGATCCCCCCACTTTCACCGGAGGTAGCATCATACTCCAAGCGGAGATGAACCCTAAGACAGAGATCACTTATCCTAAAGCTCTTGCCGTGGCCGATGAATACCCAGGGATCTTGACAGCTGAAATAGACATCAAAGCTCCCGAAGGGATAAGGAGGAGAAGGCTGAAGGATAGGGTTACTAAGACCTACAACTCAATTCTCAAAGAATTCGTAAGCGAAACGTGAGACCCTCACAAAAGTAACTGGCGGGGAACGCTGCGTCTGTTCAGAGTTGTTCGTTGTTCAACTTAAGCTTTGGCTTTCTTCCTCTCTATAGCTGCTCTGAAGAGGCCGGTGAACGCCGCGTCTGGGTCCCAGGGTAGGCTCGTGAACTCAGGGTGGTATTGGGTGGCAAAGAAGAATGGGTGGCCCGGTATCTCTAGTATCGCGGCGTATCCCCCAGGTATAATCCGACCTGATATGCAAAGACCCTTGTCGACGAGGTCATCTTCATAATCTATGCTTATGAAGTACCTGTGTCGATGTCTCCTCCTAATCTTCTCCTTCTTGTACAAAGAGTATGCTAGAGTTTTCTTTGAGATCCTTATAGGATGCCCGCCCAGCTTCATGGTGCCTCCCATCTTCTCAACATCCCTCTGTTCTGGTAGTAGGTCTATTACGGGGTGTGGTGTATCCGGGTCAATCTCAGTGCTGTTCGCGTTCTCCAAACCTATCGAGCGGGCGAACATGGCCACGGCTAGTTGAAAACCAAAGCAGAGGCCGAGATATGGAATACCCTCTTTGAGAGCATATTCGGCCACGCTGATTTTTCCCTCAGCGCCTCTGGGCCCGAAGCCCCCAGGGATGATAACGGCATCTATCTGATCTAATTTGTTTAGATAGGATGGGTTTTCCTCCACCTTCTCAGTATCGATATATTCGATCTGGGGTTTCAAACCCAGATGTGCTGCGGCGTGTCTGATGGCCTCTCTTATGCTCACATAACTATCTGCCAGGGCTACATATTTACCTGCCATCGCGACCTTGATGGTATCGGATGAAACAGAGAATAGTTTAACCGTTTCTTCCCATTTCCTCCAGGTCTCGTCTTTTGGCCTTTCATGGAGGTTTAAGAGTTTAAAGAAGACCGAAGAGAAGCCTTGATCTTCGAGCATCGAAGGGACAGAGTAGATTTCATCCAGATCGTAAAGACCGAAAACGTTTTCCTCGTGGACATTTGAGAAGAGGGCGATCTTCTTCCTCGCATAGTCTCTGAGCTTACCCTTGCTGCGGGCGACGATGACGTCAGGTTGTACTCCAATTCTGCGATACTCTTGAACGCTGTGTTGGGTGGGTTTCGTCTTCTGCTCCCCAGCTGTCTCGAGGAAAGGTACAAAAGTGACATGAACCGAAGCCGTGTTCTCTCTTGGCTCCTCGATCCTCATCTGCCTGAAAGCCTCGAGGAAAGGTTGGCTCTCGATGTCACCAACGGTTCCGCCGCACTCGATGACCACAACCTCAGACCTCGACTTCTGAGACGTGCTCCTGATCCTTCGCTTGATCTCGTTGGTTATGTGAGGGATAATCTGGACACATTGGCCCAGTAAGTCTCCTCTCCTTTCCTTCTCGATGACACTTAGGTAGACCATGCCTGTGGTTATGTTATTTTCACCGCTTAGGCTTACCCCGAGAAATCGCTGATAGGTGCCTAGATCCATGTCCACCTCGGTCCCGTCATCGCAGACGAAGACCTCTCCATGGATGTATGGGTTCATCGTGCCCGCGTCGTAGTTTAGGTAAGGATCTATTTTGATCGCCGTGACCTTGAATCCATATAGCTGGAGTATCTTAGCTATAGATGAAGTAATTATTCCCTTCCCTATCCCGCTCATAACGCCCCCAGTGACAAAAATGTACTTCATCTCCCCCACTTTCCCTTACACTCAAGTCCAATTATTAGACATTTCATACCTATAAATCCACATCAAGCCACCATTAAGTGCCGAAACCCAAAAAACATCATAATACTTAAAGGAAGAGTTGAGAAATAAGGTCTGAGGGAAATCAAACGACTCCATCTCGTTGAATTCATGAGCTAAAACGCGCATAATAACCCAAGTAAAGAGAGGGCATCCGAAACATGCCGACAAACAATTTGGACGAAATGTGTGGGATAACCCCAGAAATCAAGGAAAAACTCGTAAAGGCCAGCATAACGATGCCTCTGCTCCTCTCCACGGCGACCGTAGAGCAGCTCATGGAAGCCGGGGTTACTGAAGTCCAAGCCCAGGAATTGATTGATAACGCTCGAACCCTTTCCGAGATAAGATACCTATCGCCTTCAGAATTTGCCGATAGGTTCTTCTCTATGTCCAAGGTCTCCACAGGGTCCCAAGCTCTGGATGACATCCTAGGAGCTGGAATAGAGACGATGACCCTAACCGAGTTCTTCGGCCCCTCAGCCTCAGGAAAGTCCCAGATTTGTATGCAGCTATCCATCAACGCCCAGCTACCAGAGGAGAAAGGAGGACTGGCGTCAAAGGTCCTATACATCGACACTGAAGGTAGCTTCAACCCCACGAGGATCGAGGAGTTGGCAAAATCTAGAGATGTCCCTCCCCAAGACAGCCTAAGAAACATCTTCTACGTTAAGGTGAGCACCCTTTCAGATCTCTTCGACAAAGTTAATAAGGCAAAGGAATTCCTGTCCCGTGGCTCGAGGCTTCTGATCATCGACAACATAATTAACCCCTTCCATAATAAGCACGAGAGATACGGCATGCATGAAACGCAGCTCCATATTCAGAGGCTCTTGGGAAAGCTCCTCACATACGCCGACGAGCTTAACGTGGCAGTAGTTTTCACGAACAGGGTTTACTCAATGCCCGACTCCCTTATGGGGGAAGATCTACGTCCCTTTGGGGGATTGGTCCTAGAAAAGGCTGTTCACAAGAAGGTACTTATTCGGAGACATCAAGAGGGAGTCTACCGGGCGTCTCTCTACATTGACCCCCCTAGGCAAGCATTCTTCAAGATCGATAGTAAGGGAGTTGGAGATCTTTGAAACCGTTGGAAAGTATTGATAAATCCCCGGAAGTTCAGCAAGATCTTCCTCGACAATACAATAGAGTTTGAAGCTAAAAAAACTAGGGACCTCTTTTTGTCTCGAACTCTTTACTCTCAAAAGCGGAGAATCGCCTAGACAAGAAATAAATTTAATAAAAGAATCCAGGTGAACAGCCAGACCAATATATATGTCCCTAGCCCGCTGAAGAGAAGAGTATTTGCTGTAATGCCTTGCTCGGGGTCTACGTCGATCTTGAGACTATATCTCACAAAGAAGTAGGTGACCAGGTATAGCGCCACACCCACCGGTATCCCTCTCCCACCAATCTCGCCGTGGAATCCTAGGAAGGCACACATCGCTCCCGCTATGAAGGCTATGAAGGCTCTCAACCAGTAAATTTTGTCTTTTTTCTCCATTTTTAAGTCTCCAACCCAAAATCTAAAAATGTGGTGAATTTTAAGATTATGTTATCATCCACCACTATCGCGGCGATCTTGGGCTACGTCAATTCGCTGGGACCAAGATATATGAGAAGGGTCAGGAGGGCTACAATCACATCTACCATCATCGTTCTTGGCACTGATGTCGGCGAGCAGTGGATTATAACCGAGCCGGAGAAGGGTCTCTTTCTACCCATCAAAAGAAGACTCGAACTGAAGCCTTCGAAGGGCTTCATTCTAAACCTCAAACGGAAAGTTGAGGGGAGTAGAATATTGGAGATGAACCAACCCCACCTCGAGAGGATAGTACACTTCCACTTATCGAAAGGTGGCAAGGAGATGCACCTCTACCTAGAGCTTTTCGGAGGAGGGAACATCGTCCTGACTGACTGCAAAGATAAGATCCTTGCATGCATGAAAACTCTGAGGGTTAGACATAGGACAATCGCCCCGGGAAAAACCTACAAGCTTCCTCCTAGAAGGGGATTAATGATCCGTGAACTGGACGTGGAAGAACTTTACAAGTCGTCTTCTACGAGTGAGAAAGGCTTTGCCGCCTTCCTCGTATCTCACCTTTCCCTAGGAGGAGAAGTGATAGAGGAAGCTCTCGTCAGACACAGCATAGCCTTGGAAACTCCTTCGAACATGATTGATACTCAGACCTCTAAATCTATCCTAGATGAGATAGACGGTATCGTATCAAAGATATTGATGGGAGTGGTGGAGCCGACCCTCCTCCAAAAAAACGGTACGCCCACCACCCTCCTACCATTCAGGCCTTCGGCAGCTGGTGAAGTCAAAACCCTCGATACCATCCTCGAGGCGGGGGATGAACTCTTCTTTAAGGGGATATTGCCGAAGAAAATTGGCGACGCTCGGATAGCTCATAGGGCTCCTTTAGAGAAGAAGCTCAAATTGATATCCAAGCTTGAAACCCAGCGACTGGAGCTCATGCAAAGATCGTCAGAAGTACGTTCCTCGGCTGAGAGCCTTTACCTTAAGACGGAGTTGCTAACTGAGATGTTCTCCGACCTATTGTCAGCGACAAAGAGCAAAGAGGCGAAACTCCTCGGTAAAAAATATGATGAGCTAACCGTAACAGACGTGAACCTGAAGAATAAGACGGTTGCTTTCCAAGATCCAAGATATACTTACCGGTTGGACTTCTCTTCTCCGCCCATCTCCTCTATAGGTAAACTTTACGAGAGAGCTAAGAGGATTGAAAGGGGCCTAGGAAACCTAGAAGAGAGGATCAAGAGGCTGAAAGAAGAGGCGACGATGGAAACGGATACAAAGGCCAAAGCAATAGAAGAGGATGTACTGATTCTAGAACCTCGAAAGAGGCGCTGGTACGAGAAGTTTAAGTGGACATTTTCCTCCGATGGCTTCTTGATAATCGCTGGTAGAGACGCAGCCACAAACGAGGCTCTAATAAAGAGATACAGCCTACCAGAAGACATCGTATTCCACGCCGATATATACGCTAGTCCCTTCATCATACTGAGGACTAACAGCGAATTTCCCTCTGATGAGGCCATATCTGAAGCCGCCATCTTCACAGCCTCCCACAGCGGAGGGTGGAAATTGAAAGTAGCAGCCGTCGATGTCTACTGGGTTAAACCATCCCAGCTCTCTAAGAAAGCACCAAGTGGCGAATACCTCAAGAGGGGTTCTTTCATGGTCTATGGAAAAAGAAATTATATTAAAAATGTGAGGCTGGAGCTGGCCGTGGGGATCTTTAGCCATGATAAACAATACACATTGATGGTGGGCCCATTTTCCACCGTGAATCGACACTGTCAAGGTAGCGTCGTCATCCGACCGGGAAGGGATAGGAAGCTGGAGGCTTCGAAAAGGATCGTGAACATATTACTAAAGCAAGTTGGCAAAGAGAGGGTTAGCCCTTCTTTCACCAACTATATGGCCAGAGAACTTCTCAAGTATCTTCCCACCGGTGGATTAGAGGTTATAGGTGCCAACTGAACAAGGAGCTGGAAAAAAGATAAAACTAAAATAGTGATTAAACCCCCTTTAGATGGGGATAAAACGCATGTCTATAGATACGCTCAACACCGAGGTAAAAGTCCAAGAAGTGATGAACAGTCCTGTAATAACTCTGGAGAAGTACAAACCAACCTCCGAGGCAGCTAAGCTTATGAAATCCTTCAACGTCGGCAGCGTGATCATAGTTGATTCTGAAGGAATACCTGTGGGTATCTTGACAAAGTCGGACATAATCGAGAGGCTCGTGACTGAGGCAAAGGACCCCGCGAAAGTAAAGGTTGAAGAAATCATGTCTTCCCCCCTTATAAATGTGGAACCATCAACGAAGATACAGGACGCCGTCAAGGCCTTAAGAGTGAAGGGTATTAGCAGGCTCGGAGTGGTGTATAAGAAAAAGCTGGTTGGTATCCTCTCCATTAGAGATGTAATCCGTGTGACACCCGAGATTATGGACATCCTCTCTGAAAAGGCAATGATTCAGACAGGTGAACTCTTTTCATCTAAAAGTTCCTCGATCTTAGGCTACTGCGATGGCTGTAGTGATTGGAGCGAAGATCTTTTAGAGGTAGATGGTAAATTCTACTGCCCCGACTGCGTTGTTGACCTATATGGCTCAGAAAAAATATAACCTCCCATATCCTCTCTTCTCAGATTCTCTTCCGCTCCTCCCTCGTTAGACCGATAATCAGAGTCGATGCAAAGCATATAGTCCCAGAGAGGCTCCATGCAAGTGCATAGGAGCCAGTGACATCCACGATATACCCAAAGAGGGGTGGCCCAAAGATGATGCCTGGCGTTGTAAATAGATTGATTACACCCGTCGCCAACCCTGCCGACTCTGCGCCCGCGAACTCTCCCATCATAGTCAAGTGGAGCGCTGCCCAGCCAAGTGCCACGAATCCCCATAAAAATATTATGATGGCAAGGATCCATATCGAAATCCCACGCGGCATACCGGCGATGATGAGGGACAGAAATCCAGTTAGTATGCAACATGAGAGGAACACGCTTTTCCTTTCCCCATCAAATAGCCGATCGCTGACGAACCCTAGTCCGATCCTAGCAAATGCCCCTGCCACCTGCATTAGCGCTAACAAGAAACCAGCGGTGACCACAGGGATGTGGTGTGCTTCAGTTAGGAATAACACCATGAAACTAAGCCCCGCGATTTCGGTCCACGCCAGGGGGATGGCTCCTATGGCCAATAATAGTATGTCCCTGTTCTTGAGGATTGAACGAATTGAGTCGCTAATAGCTACGCTTGGCTTAGCGATTTTCGTCTGTGGCTCCCTGAGAAAAAAGAGATAGAAAACCGAAATAACTATTCCGAATATCCCCATAACAATGAAACCGACTCTCCAAGAATACATTATAGCTAATGTGGGTAAAATCAGCCCGCTCAGAATCCCCCCTAGAGGAACTCCCGACTGTTTGAATCCCATCATCGTCGCCCTCTCTTCACGTGGGAACCAAATTATTATGGCCCTAGTTGTCGCGATAAATAGTAGCCCGCCTCCCAGTCCACCGATGAATCGGATAACAAAACCCTCAACGAACATAGAAATCGACGTGAAGAGGATGGTAAACACTGCCAAGACTGCTAGTCCTACAGTGTTTGACAGGCGAACTCCAAACCTATCGACGAGAATTCCTCCAGGAATACCAAATACGAGGTAAGCAAGGTAGGTTGCAGCGATAAACAGACCTATATCCGCCCGGGAGAAATGCAGTTCTTCAATGATGAACGGTGCGAGAGGAGACACACTGATCCTGGACATAAAAGCCACTGTATATCCTATCCAAGTTAAGACGACTATTATCCAACGATATTGATAGTGCGATGTGTCTTGGTAAATAGACCTCACCTATTCTCACCATGGATTACGCTGTTAGGTACTGCATGGAGGCGAGCACAAGATAGGTTATTGGGTAGTCATTCCTCTTTCTTTATCCAGAAAAGATTTAAACGATGGTTCTGTCAATTATCTGATGACTACCAGGCCCTGTGCCTATGAAGGCCACCGGTGTCTTGATCTCCTCCTCTACCCTCGCTACAAATTTTCTCGCCTCTGCACTCAGCTCTACCCACTTCGTCTTAGCTCTGTCCTTTGGAAAAACCACATCGAGCTTCGTTAGAGCTATCTTTGTGCCGCTGTTAAGCATGATGGCTCTCCTTGCAAGGTCGAAGTTGAAAGGCGCAGATCTCCTTACCCTCCTCGTTACCGTCGCTATTTCATACCAACCCTTCCTCTTAGCTTCCTTCTCTGATAACTCGTTCTCCAATGGTCCACCCCCCACTCTAGTCACATAGGCTTTAAACACCACCACTACGTCGTCCACCCTTTTTGGTCCAACACCTACATCGGCGCAGATGGCGGAGGCCGTGATATCTTTCGAGGTTACATAAGGGTATGTGCCGTGGTAAAGAGAGAGGTAGGTTCCTTGAGTCCCTTCAAGCAATATGTTTCGCTCCTTTTCTAGCGCCTCATTTATCTCTAACGGTACATCTGTGAGGAAATCCTTCAGCACATCCACCTCTTGGCCTACCTTCAAGGTTCTTTTAGCTCGTTCTTGTTGAGCAGGACCACACCCTGTCCCAGTGGTGCCTATCCTTTTTTTCAAGTATGCACTTTTGGTGTCTTCATCGATATGCTTTTCCTCGATAATCCCGACCTGTCGATCCAGGCCCAACCTGTCACGAGTATTTGTCAACTTGACCTCTTCTAGGAGTATCCCGGGACTTACCAAAACACCAGGACCTATTAAAAGTCTAGCTCCTTGCTGTATGAAGCCGCTTGGTATCTGCCTTAGCCTGTACGCCACCCCCTCGTGGATAACGGTGTGACCCGCATTCGGTCCAACACCACCTCTTGCCACAATTTTAACCTTATCTCTCAACGCGAGGTGGGATATGATCTTACCCTTTCCACAGTCCCCGAAGAATCCACCCACTACAACGGTTAAGGGCATTTAAAACACCAAATACTCACACCATCAAGTTTTAATAAGTGTTCTTTCAAAAGCCAACATAAATCTCAAGGGGTACGTCAAAAGTTAAGAATTGATCTGTTTTACGTATCTCAGATTTAATTATGATCCAAAGTTAAGTCTCTTGACGGTGTCTATACTATGAATATGAGAGAGAGGTTCCCTCTAGGGAAGGTTCCATCGAAAGTTTTAAGTGAGGTTCTCTTTCGATATCTAGGTCAAAGGGATGAGTCAGTCATACTGGGACCTCAGCTTGGAGAGGATGCCGCAGTGATAAAGCTAGACGAGGGCTATCTTGTGGTCTCCACCGATCCCATCACTGCGGCAGAGAGGGAGATTGGGTGGCTAGCAGTTCACATCTCTGCAAACGATGTCGCCGTCACGGGTGCCAGGCCCCGCTGGTTTCTGTCCTCTATTCTCCTGTCAGAGGACATAGATCTATTGAACATCAAACACATATCAAAGCAGATCGGGGAAGCAGCAAAGTCATTAGGCATCGCGGTGATTGGAGGCCATACAGAGATAACGCCGGGCTTACAGAAACATATAGTTGTAGGTATGGCTATGGGACTAACAGATCGATATATTACTTCTTCAGGCGCCAGACCTGGTGATAAAATCATCCAAAGCAAGGGCATAGGCTTTGAGGGCATATCTATACTCGCATCCGCCTACGAAGCATATCTACAGAAGAAACTCCAAAAGAGCACTATTTCTGAGGCCAAGAAACTCAGGGAGAAGATAAGTGTGGTCAGAGAGGCTCTCGCATTGGCTGATCACGACTGGTTGACCGCGATGCACGATCCCACGGAAGGAGGTTTATTTTTAGGTTTGCACGAGTTGGCCGATGCCTCAAAGACAGGTTTAAAGATCTATAGAGATAAAATCATAATAACTGAACCTGTTAGAAGAGTCTGCGAGGTCTTAAAGGTAGATGTCTTCTCTTTGTTGAGCTCCGGGACCCTCCTTGCATCAGTACATCCTCGATGTGTTGATGAAGCCTTAGGGTTTCTATCCGCTACTGGAGAAAAATGCGCTGTTATCGGAGAGATGTTGAGCGACTCTGAGGAGAGAGTTCTCGTAGATAGCACAGGCGGAAGAAAACCCTTGCCTAAGCCAGTAGAAGATGCTATATGGAAGCTGATAGAGGAGTAAGAGGGTTCTTCAAAGCTTATTTTGAAATGTTGTTATAGTGGGAGAAAATCGTTTGAGAATGGTTTATGTTTAGCCTTACTCATTTCCCGAATCGACGTCTTCTCTTTTGATATATACGTATTGCTCGCATCAAGTCTATCATACGGAAGTCTGGCCAGTAGACATCTAAGAAGACCAATTCACTGTATGCCGACTGCCAAAGCAGAAAGCCGCTCAGCCTCATCTCTCCTGATGTTCTAACCATCATATCCACATCTTGGTGATCGAGGTGGGAGGTGTACAAGTATTTCTGAAATTTCGCTTCATCAATCTCGTCGAGAATCATATTTCCTTTCGCGGTCTCTTCAGCAACCCTTTTAGCGGCATCTACAATCTCTTGTTTCCCGTCATAAGCAAAGGCTATGTTCACCATCATGCCGTCATTTTCCTCTGTTTTTCCCTCTAGCTCCTCTATCTCCCTCAACAGATTTGGGGAGATCATATCTCGTCTACCAATCATCGTAAATCTAATTTTATGTTTCATCACGTCGATGTCTTCCTTGGCTTTTTTGACTTCCTCAAGCAGGAGATCAGATATCTCTTCGATTTCCTCTTTACTACGCTTAAAGTTATCAAGGGAGAAGACAAAGAGAGTCAGGGTCTCCGATCCAAGCTCTCGGCACCATTTAATCAATTCTTCGACCTTGTTGGCTCCCTCTCGATGACCGAACCAAGGTACCTTACCCCTTTTCTCCGCCCATCGTCGGTTTCCGTCGAGGACGACCCCGATGTGCCTTGGGATTACTCCTTTAGAAACTTGGTTTCTGAGCCACTTCTCATAGAGTGAGTAGATACCTGAGATTTTAAAGAGTTTCTCCAACATTTCGAGTTTCACTCGATCCTTCTCAATATGGCGTAGGTTATAATGGAGATGAGGAAGAGGATTGCTATCCCTTGGCCGATATAGAAGATAAGATGAGACATACCGCGGGTTGGCTCGATCAGGATGTTGGCGGTTTCGTTTCCCACGAAGTACATGATGATGATGGCCACAGACATCACCACGTATCTCAACACCTTACCTATGCCGACGATGAAGTTGTAGAGAAGCGTACCAGAGAAGTAGAAAAAGGCTCCAACTACGAAGGCTAATAGAAAGCTTTGAAGGAATTTACCTATGAGAAGAGCGCCATGTCTCCAGAAAAGAGTGGGCGTGGCGAGAACCATTTTGAATTCCGGCACTAAGGCGTTGAGGCTGACATATGAGAGGTAAAACCCGGTGATGATCGATATGACAGCAGCAACCATCGAGAATGTTTTGAGGAGCTCTATCGATGGGGCTCTCATTAAAGAGGAGAAGTAATCATCGATTCCGAGGCCCTTAATGGCCATAGCCGCCCCGATGATTAGAAGGGATACTCTTGCACCCACCTCCGCCAAACCTAGTATAACAAGGATTCCTGTCAACGTTAAGATGATTCCAGGTATTCCAATGAAATATATTCGATAAGGCATCTCGTTCCAGATCATCTTCAGATATCTCTCCATGACAGCGTAGGTCTCCTCCACACTCTTGCTGTGTTTCACAACCACGTGCTGAATAGAAGAGATTGTCACCGAAGAGCCGACGATGGGGACAATTTCTTCATCTGAAAAACCGTCGGTGACGAGTATTACGTTGTCAGAGGGAAACCTCTTGAGGACCCTGTGGAGTTCGTCGGCCAACTTGCGGTCGGCTTCAAGTCCTCCTCGCGGGGATCCACTTATGGCGGCCACCTCTTTTTTCTCTCCTGCGGCGCACCTCAACTCGTCGTGGATCTTCACAGAGGCGAAAAGGGCGTTTCCATCAGCCTCTTCTGGATCTGTTAAGAGTAGTTTGGATGAGGCCTCGAGTATATTCTCTCTTCCCATTATGGGGGTCTCGATTCCTGCTTTGCTCTCAAGGTCCGCGTCTCTGTCGATATTTAGTATCAAAGTATTCCTAAAGACGAATGCTCGCTCGCCTTCTTCCTTGCTCATCGATTTCCAACCGCAATAAAAAAATGATTATCTACAATATATGAAGTTCACATGAAGATTATATAAGACCCTTCTCGACGAGTTCAGCGTACTCTTCGAGGGTAAGTGCCTCTTTACGAGAGAGTTTTTCGATCGCGGATCGGGTTTTCCTCCGCTTCTCTTTCAATATAGTTAACACATCTCTATAGCTTAACTTCACCTCCTTTATCCCGAGGCTTAAGTGTATTCTACCTCTCTCAATCTCTAAATTTTGTACCTCCGCGTATTTCTTCCGCTCTTCATCTTTGAGAAGACCTAACTCTCGATCCAACTCATCCTTACACATTTGAAGATCCGTAGCAGTCTTTAGAGCGTACTTTAATTCCTCTTCTACACACTCTATGAATTGAGTCGTACCTTCCATTTCGGATCTGTTTTTATCCCTTTGCAGGTTGATCTGTACTATCTCCTTCCTTATCCTATCTCTCTCTTCTTTTAGTAGTCTATGTTCCTCGAAGGAAGAAATCTTCTTAGTTAGGTTCCTAATTCTCTCTAACACCTGCTTCTCGGCCCCAGGGTCCTCATCAGAGATCTCATAGATTAATTCCAGCTTATTCTTCTCCATTTTCCAACTCTCTATATCCCCAGAGAAAGATTTGAAGCCGGATAATCTATTTTTGATTTCACTTATTTTCTGCAATAAATCATCTCTCTTTTCCCTTAGGTTTCTCGCATCCTTTCTTTTTTCTCTCATGGCTGTTCTTTTATCCGAAATTTCACGTCTTAATCTTAAAATTTCTCCTATCTTCTCGTCCATCTCAACAATCTTGGATCTCTTCTTTCCCAATAGATTTTTTAGCCGTTTGCTTAATTCTCGAAGTTCAACCCTCGATTTCTTCAGTTCCTCTTCGTTCTTTTTAAGCCCCGCTAAACGTTCCTTTAGATCATCCTCCAAGTCCAAGGCTTCTCATCTCCTCATAGTTATGGTTCGAGTGGTTTCTTGTCTCTTTGATATTTTTCTGATTCTTCAACAGTAGGGCTAAGTTATGTAGTTTTTTAAACCCGCTTCCTCGGCTATTCTCAGGGTCTTCTCCTTCTCAAGCCGATTGAGCCTACGTTGCAGTTCGGGTATTTCATGAGCCCTCCACTCCGGGCGATACTGCCACATTATGTTTGTCCGAGTCATAGGTCCTAGGTTCTTCACTATCCAGTTGATGATCGGTCGATAGCAACACTCTAGATGCTCGGGTAACACTAAGAGGCGTATGATCAACTCACCGTTTTCCTTTGCAGATATAAGATTTCTCGTGGCCGCATCCCAGTACCAAGGGGCCCGACTCAACCTTATTGCGCACTTATCATTCCCGTATTTCAGATCCAAAAGATAGACATCTATTAGGCCCTGGAGAAGGGTGGCCGACTCGGGGCTGTAATAGGAGTTGGAATTCCAGACGAGAGGGATATCGCTACCCAACTCTTCTATGACGCATAGCCATGTGTAAAGCCAGCTCGTGGGGTCGCCGCCTACCATATTGAGATTCCTCGCCCCCCTATCCCTAGCCCTGTCAACACTGTAGGCTATCTCCTTAGGAGTCATCGCCGTTCCGTTCTCGAATCTCTGGCTTATCGACCAATTCTGACAGTGAATGCATCTCATAGTACAGCCTATTGTAAAGACGGTGAAGCTCGGAACCAGCTCAGGCTCCTCTCCCATGTGCATAAACATAGTAGAGGCATACATTTCCTTACCCGATTTACACCAACCGAGCTCCCCAGCCACCCTGTCCACACTACAGCCCCTCATACAAAAACGACATCGAGATAAGATTCTCCTGGATATAACCCTTTTTAGGTCTAGGAAACTTATCTCGGCCTTTTCGAGTTCGCCGAAGCCTAGATCTCCTTTGTCGACTCTACCCTCAGTTTCAAGGTATCTCTTATAGGCTTCTTCGTGTTTACTCCACAACTCATTTAGTTCGTCTTCTTCGTTGAACTCTACCTCCACTGTCTTAGCTATCATGAACTTCGATGGGAGTGCGTTCTCTACCACCTTAAAGTACCTGTTCAAAGCCTTCCTAGCTTTCTTATCTTTCAACACCCGGAGGGCGTCGGGTCTTGTTAGAAACCACATTTTAATCGACTAGTAGAAGGGCCAGAACCCTGATCTCCTCTTGACCTGTTCTCCAATTAAAGGGATTTCAGTCCCACATTTTTTGCACTTATTTTCCGCTCCTAGGCGCCATTCAATTATTTGGAAGCCTCTTCTAGATATCACTGTTTCACCACAACTCGGACACTCTGTGTCTTCATACCTGCCAGGGACATTCCCTATGTACACATAGTTTAAACCTGATTCCTTGGCGATGTCCCTTAATCTAACCAAGGTCTCTATAGGCGTTGGAGATAGGTGACCGTACTTGTAGTGTGGGAAGAATCGGCTTAAGTGTACAGGCACATTCTCTCCTAGGCTGTTCACTGTCCACTTTATAAATTTCTTAGCTTCCCCGGGCTCGTCGTTCAAACCAGGAATCACTAGCAGGGTGAGCTCGAGATGTACACCCTGGTTACGCATCTCTTCGACCGCTCCAAGGACGTGTTCAAGCCTCGCCTTTGGGTATCTCTTATACAAGTTCTCGGTAAAACCCTTGATATCTACATTAGCTGCATCAATGAGACCTCTAAGCTCACTCAGTGACTCAAAGCTGAAATATCCGTTGGTGACTAGGATATTGGCCACCTCTTTCTCGTGAGCTAACTTGCCAAGGTCATGGAGGTATTCGAACCATATGGAAGGCTCGTTATAGGTATAGGAGATGGAGTTTAACCCCATTTCCTTGACTTTATAGGCGATTTCTTCGGGTTGCACCTCCCTTACCGAAGTATCTCCCGGGCTCTTCGCCGAGATATGCCAATTCTGACACCAAGGGCAGGCGAAGTTACAACCCACGCTTGATATTGAATAGGTTTCCGATCCCGGCCAGAAGTGGAAGAGGGGCTTCTTCTCTACAGGATCCACAGCTTCGGCCGTTAGGCTTCCATATATCAAAGTGTACAATATCCCGTCTTCATTTACCCTTGTCCCGCAGACTCCAAATCTCCGCTCCTTTATCACACATTTATGAGCACAGACGAGGCATCTAGTCTTGTTTCTATTGACTTTCTCGTAGAGTTTAGCCTCTATCTTCATATGGCTTCTAAGAATAATATCTCAGAAAAGTATTAATGTACAATCATCTTTTTCATGTTCTTTTTAACTGTTCATTCTGAATATATTTTCCGATATAGTAGGTAAACGTTTTATTTGGGAAGTACATTGTAATGAAGGAGGATGAAAGACTTGAAAGCTCTTTTTACTCTGTCACCCACGGAGTCTAAAAGACTGATCGCGAAAGGAGCCGTTAAATCGGAGGTAATCCAGAAGGCAAGGGATGAGGGGCTCATAGCAGTATCTTGGTCGACGACCAACGCTTATGTAGCCGAGGAGCTTCTAGGAAAAACCATAGACAAGGAGAAATACTGCGCCGGTTTGATCACCAAGGGAGTCACCTGCGCGACTTCTGGGGAAAAAAGGCCTCCTATGGTCATCCTAGATAAGGGGAGACCTGTGAATCTTAGCTTCAAGGAGGCTCTATCAAAGTTTAAGGCTGGAGATGTCTATGTCAAGGGAGCCAACGCGATCGATCCTTTTGGCGTCGCAGGAATACTCTTAGCGGGTGAGACAGGCGGTACCATAGGTGCCGCCATCGGCACCATAATGGCTAGGGGGGCAAAACTGGTGATACCGGTTGGCCTGGAGAAGATGATCCCCTCGGTCACAGAGGCCTCTAGGATCAGTGGGATACACTCCGTCGATTACTCCATAGGAGCTAGCTGCGGGGTGATGCCGCTGACAAACTGCGAGATCATTACCGAGATGGAAGCCCTAGAATACCTTGCGGATGTAGAAGCCATCCCGATCTCGGCTGGCGGGCAGAGGGAGATGCAGGGCTCCGTGGTTATGTTGATCGAAGGCCCAGATGAGAATGTACAAACAGCCATAGAGATAGTGGAAAAAATCAAAGGCGAGGAGCCGGTTCACGTGAAGAAGAGAGACTGCGAGACTTGCGACATGGTGTGCAACTTTGCAGGTAAAAGGATTGAGGAGTTACCCCCCTACCTCAGGTAATTCAAGTCATCAAACATAAACCATCTGAAGATAGCTGAGTATCAAAGACAGTATATGTCGGGCCTCCTGTCCAAGTATATCTGGAGAGTCTTTCTCGCCTTTGAGATGGCCTTGAGATCTAATGTAGCGGATATTATAGAAGGTCCTTCGTTTTCAGGAGCCTGTGTAATGATCTCACCGAAAGGATCTACGACGCAACTTTTCCCAAAAAAGAGGGTCTCAACCTCGTTTACGACTTCTCGTCCCCCTTTGTTACATGCAACGATAAAGAGTTGGTTCTGCAGGGCCATCGACCTCTGCGGAAAGGTGAACTTATCTCCTGTGGGTCCCCACCAGCCCGGGACGGCGGAGACAAGAAAAACTATCTGGGCGCCTTGCAGAGCCAAGGCTCTCCAGCCTTCGAGGAAAAGGCGGTCATAGCATATAAGTATGCCTATATCCGCCCTGTCGGTTCTGAAGACGGGGAAGCCAGGACCCGGTTTAAAGTATGGTTTCTCGTTGAGGTCGATCGACGGGACAAAGGGGATATGGTTCTTTCGGTAGCAGGTGACAGCCCTACCGTCGAGTAACGCACCTTCGATCAGATTTCCATCTGCTCCAATGACCACCGCGCTGTTATAGTATTCTCCCTCGACTATGCCCTTCTCGAAGAGAGGAGCGATGATGTTACACCCATATAGCTCAGCTTTCTTGCCTAGGAGCTCCGTGGTTGGCCCAGGGATTGGCTCAGCCCAATCAAAGAATCTCTCTTTGTACCTTCCTACACAAAAGTAGGGAGTGTTGAAAAGCTCGCTAAAGGTGACGAAGTCCGGCCTCTCTTTGGACGCTTTGTCCAAGAGTTTTATGGCCCTGTTAAGGTTCTCCTCCTTACTCTTCGTATTGGGACCGCCCTGGATACAGACTGCTTTTAAGTATCGTTTCATATGCATTAACTCCTATAAACCTCTTTATCCCAAAAAAATAAGGGTTAGTAAGGGATTTTGTCAATCCCCAAGCACTTGGATGGATAGTTTCCTAGTCCGCGGATGCGTGTCTACCTCTATCCACACGATGGATTGCCACATTCCTAGCGCTAATGATCCATCTATCAGGGGCACAGTGTTAGAAGGACCTAGAAGTAGGGATCTGAGGTGAGCGCGAGCGTTGACAGGGTGTCTATACCTCTTAGAGCTTGGTGTCAGATCCTCGATCATCTCCTCAATGTCCTGTAACAGGCTTGGCTCATACTCAGTTAGAACAATAGCTCCTGTGGCGTGGGGCGCGAAGATGTGTACGATTCCCTCTCTTATATCTGATTTTGAGACAATCTCTTCTATTCTATGGGTTAGATCAACTATGTCTCCCTCTTTACTTGTTTTGAAGCTTAGAATGTCACTGTAAATCTTCATTTCCATCACCACCTTATCATCTCCAGGTCTATTAAAAAGGAATCACTAATGGATAGAGCACTGAAGAACAACCTTTATAGAAAAGAATATGGAAGGAAATCATTAAGGATTATAAATCAGCTGCACAAACCTAGAGAAGAAGGGGTGCAGACAATAAAGATATAATTCCCAACGTGACACAAACAATCCAGAAGGGCTTTTCAGACACGACGCCTAGGAGAGTCTTGAGAGACAACAAACCAGCCACCATCGCCACAACCAATCCCACTAAGATCTCTAAGGTGAAGAGGGTTGAGCCCTCGAAGAAAACCAACCCTATCTCGCCGACGATTATGAAGGGAATCCCTGAGACGAAAGATAGTTTAAAGGAATCTTGGAGTTTGAAACCCCTCCACAGTAAGGCTGCAACCGTAAGACCGGATCGACTTAGACCTGGGAGAACACTCAGCCCTTGAAAGACCCCCACGATAAAAGCGTCGCCGATAGAGAGTTGTCGTGTAGCCCTGACGTTCAGGTTCTTGGACCATGTCTTTCTCTCAACCAGTCCTGTGAAGATGAGAAGAAATCCCAACACTACGGCTATCCATAGAAGTGAAGTGGAGGATACAAACACCTCAAAATACAGGTAGAGTGGACCCCCCACCGCTATGGACACTACGAGTCCTGTCAACGTGAACCTAACTATATCTTTTTCCTTGAAGAGTCCCCAAAGCAAGATGAGAGCTGAAAGAACGGTGCCCAGATGGAGGAAGAGCGAGTATCGGTAGGCCTCTTCAGCCGGGATACCCAGAAAGGCTAAGATCAGAAAGACGTTTCCACTACTGCTGATGGGGAGCCACTCCAGTAAACCCTGGATCAAACCCAAGATAACACCTCTAGTCAGATCTATGACTTCCATTCTGAGCCCCCAACAGCTAATCCAACAATAGAATGAATATTTAAGGGAAAAGAGAAAATATCCAATTTTTTTCTCATTCACCTCCCATCAAAGCCTTTATTAAGCTTCAGTAGTTGAATAAGAGATCGAGAGGGACTTTGATCACCCGAAATAAAGAGATCAAATCGGTAAGGATCGAATCAATAGAGGATGTTTCGATAGAGGGTAGGTTTCTAAGGAAAACGCTGAGCCTCAGCCAAAACATGGAGCTCATCGAAGCCATATTAAACACGGGCACCATCATCCCCACACACATACACCGCAATTGGGAGTCTGTCGGATACGTTGTAGAAGGGAAGTTAAGGATGATCATAGAGGGAGAGGAGCACATCCTGGAGAGAGGTGATAGCTGGTATCACCCTCAGAATATAGCTCACTCAACCGAGGCCTTGGAGAATACTAAGACCATAGAAGTCTTCAACCCACCGATATAGATGATCCATTCCCGAGAAGCAAAGGCTTACTGAACATATAATTCCTCCTTCACAGTTTGAAGTTGTATATCAGTTTTAAAAGACATATTTAGTGCAAAACGGAATATCTGAATGTGAAGCCCGGTCGTTCAGAGGTCAAAGCCAGACCCAGAGGGGAGGCGGTTAAGGATATCGGGCTCTGGATCTCCCTGGAGAAGGGATCCCCGATGACGCCGGTTCGAATCCGGCCCGGGCTACCAAATTATAAAGTAGGATTTGTAGAAGTATATGTTGACTAATCCTCTCTTAAATACTAATGCTCATTTTGTAACATTTCCAAATAATGTGTCGTTGAATATAATGGAAAAATAGATGTGATTGAAATAATTAAACAGAGCCAAAAATCAGAAGCTACCAAACATTTACGATTATTACGGAATGGGTTCAGTTACAGCATAGAGACAATGGCATTTGGCACACCAGAAACATTGCAGTTGTAGGTGGAGAGCTTGCAACCATTATGGGAGTACTCACAACTATTTGGGGAATCGCTGATAATGTGATGGATGACATGGTTCTACTTGTGGATGATATGAAGACGCTGGACATAGGTGAGTCGACTATTTTATTTTCCCATATAGGCGGGTTTCCCTTTCCGCTACATATCTACTACTCTAACGAACTAGTAAAGCAACAAAAAGATAGTTATTCAACGAAGAAACCTAGATCACGTAAGCATAAGGCATTTGTAGGTGCGTGATATGAAATCTTTTAGCTTCGTTCAAGCTTCTGACGCCCATTTAGGATATATGCAATATAACCTTCCTCAGCGGGAGGCAGATTTCACACGAGCTTTTAGAGAGTTCGTTGATAAGACTAAGGAGGTCTATCCAGATTTCGTCGTGTTTGCAGGAGATTTATTCAACGATCCACATCCGTCGAATGTGGTTTTGGGAGAAGCCATCAGCCTCTTAGACAGCCTCGAAGTCCCTGTCCTAGTAGTTCCGGGTTCCCATGACAACGTCTATAGCGCATTAGTGGGCACAGTTTTGGATCCACTCCACAAGGGAGGACACATCCACTACCTGCCTGTTTCCCCCTTTGAGAGAGACGATGTCTACATCTATGGAATGACCAACTTCCGGAGTAGGAGAGCCTTTCAGGAGGAATGCAAGGAATACTTTGAGAGGAAGCCACCCAATCCGAGCGGCAGATACAACATCTTCGTCCTCCACCAAGGTGTTGATTTTCCAGAACTTGGACTTCGTCCTGAACAAGTAGAGATGTTGTCTGGAGAGTTGCCTGCAGGCTTTCAGTATTATGCATCTGGTCATATGCACACAGGTAAGGTTATTCACTATGGAGAAGCCGTATTTGCCTATTCAGGACCCCTCGAAACCTACGAATACGATCAATACGATAGACCGAAGACCTTCTATCACGTCGAAGTGGACAGCGATGGCGAAGCTAGTATTGAAGAACTGAGTATCGAAGGTTACAGGAAATTTAATGTGTTGGAGGAAGACTTCTCCGACGCAACGTTCACTGAGATCGAGGATAAAGGGAGGAAGTTAGTAGAGGAGGCTGATGACGACGGAGTGGTTATAACCCTCGTCCTAAAGGGAACCCTACCTAGAGGTATCTCCCGTGCTGACATTAACTACGACGGCATCAAGCGTGTGGCTCAAAATGCACTTCATGTCCACCTGGTCAATAAGCTCAGAACCAAGGAAGAGGCTGAAGGCCCGATCACTCTCATGGAGGCCGAAACAATATATTCTAGAGCAGAGGCAGGCTTTAGAGATTATTATAAAGATCACTTTGGTGAAAGAGCTTCTGATTACGCCCGCTTCTCCATAGATCTCCTAAAAATATTTGGAGGCGACAAGGATACCAAGACCAAGAGACGTAAGACAGCAGAGAAAAAGATCAACGAGTTCTACGAGGAGGAAGTCGAATAGTGATCATAAAGAGGATCCACCTATCTGGTATACGCTCCTGGGAGAAAGGGGACATCTCTTTCACAGATAACTTTACTGCCATAGTGGGACCGAAAGGAGCGGGAAAGTCGAGCATCCTCGCAGCCTTCGATTTTGCCCTTTTCGGCGAATACGCAGCTACATCCTATCAGGGCCTGTTGCGAGATGGATTCAATGAAGGCCAAGTAACCTTAGAGGTAGATGAGAAAGGTAAGAACATATCGATCACTAGAGGTCTCACTAGAAGCGGAGGAAGCATCACCCAAGACAGCAGAAACTTGAAGATAGCCGTGAATGGAACCCTCTACAGCAGGGACAAGGCTAGACAACTCAGCGAGGATGTCGAAGCCCACCTCGGGATAGACAAGACCCTTGTAGAGAACACCATACTAACTCGTCAAGAGGAGCTGAAAAACATTCTAAACATGCAACCTACACCAAGAAAGAAGACTGTAGACACCCTCCTACAACTAGACGCCTTCGAGACCGCTTGGCAGGAGCTGGG
>JABAOF010020608.1_pt1 | contig 31979 bp, 32 predicted proteins | sample 7062171 | NCBI WGS metagenome assembly JABAOF01 (sample SAMN14538628, study PRJNA623070) | marine sediment metagenome | biome: marine biome [ENVO:00000428]; feature: marine pelagic biome [ENVO:01000023]; material: deep marine sediment [ENVO:00002113] | place: India: Gulf of Khambhat ...
GGGGAGATAGTATGAAAGTTTGCGGTTTGTGACCTGAGACTAGCGACATGTGACTTGGGGCTTGCAGCCTGTGTTTAGAGGCTTTTGCTTCCTGCCTCTTACTCCCCTCGACTTCGCGGTGTCTCTACCCGCCAAATGAAGTTCAGCGCATCATCGCTCACACTCACCGAATGCAAGCTGGTATTTGGGTGTCGTTTGGCGGCCTCTTCCAATCGTTGCGCCAAGCGTTGGTTCCAGACAGTGACATAAGCGTCATTTACGGGTTCATCATTGATTTTCGCATCCGAGATCACCGCGGTCAGGTGACCATCATGTGTTGTGCCCAGGTCCAGCCGAAAGCTCAGTAAGTCGGTCTCGTCGCCCAACACGGCGCTTTCGATCAGCGGTGACGAAGATATATCCTTGCCGGAGGTCAACCTGTACGTCGGTAATGAGCGGATCGTTTAAAGCTGCTGTGATCTCTTCCTGGATAGTGGATTCAGGGAGGTTGACCTCGAGCCTCAGGGATCCGTCCGGATTGCGGTCGACAGCGATACTGCAGGCGCTGATAGCCAGGCTAGCGGTTGCTAAGAGAACCGTCACCAGCACCCATCGTTTATTCTTCATCGGATTATCCTCCTGTGAAAATATTTTTATCTGCATCCATCATAAGGAAACGAGCATCGAGATGGTAGTCAACCGAATCACCTCTCGTCATAAAAGGGCTCACGTGTGTGTATGACAGCAGTCACCCCTCAACATGACATGGTTCAGGATTGCCCAGGGTCACTCATGTGCTAACATGGAGGTTATGAAGCGCGCCCCCATTGAACCTGGGCTGTTACAAGTCTTCCGTATATTCGTCGGGATCAGGCTTCTCCTGATCTTGATCGGGCTGCGTCTGCAAGCCGTCGTCCCAGCGAGACGCGCGAGGATCTATCTATTTATTCTGCTCATAGAGGCGGCTATCCTGCTGGTCTACCTCTCATGGTCGTGGTTTCGCGATCACATGGGGAGGGGTTACCTACCGATTGCGATCATCTTCGCCTCCGGAAGCCCAATTTTTGAGCAGGCCATCGCCATGGTCTTACGTCATGAGAAGATCCTCCAAGGGGACAGTGCCACTGGCGGAATTTGGGGGTTGGTGATCTTACTCCTGGTGCCTCTGATACTCGTAAGTTGGCAATACAGCTTTAGAGCCGTTGTCGCGTACATCGCAGGCACCGCCATTTTTGAGTTGATCTTCACCATACCAACGGCTGTGAGAATTGGAATCGATTTAACTGCAGTAATCGGGGTGGTCCTTGTGCGAAGCCTGCTCTTCTTGCTTATCGGGTCCATCATTGTGCGTTTGATGAGTGCTCAGCGGAAGCAGCGTGAGGCGCTGGCGAGGGCGAATGTAGAGCTCGCCCGACACGCGACGACCATTGAACAGTTAGCCACGAGTCGGGAGCGCAATCGATTAGCCCGCGAACTACATGATACGTTAGCTCACACACTCAGCGGCCTCGCTGTGCAGTTGGAGGCGATCATTTCGATCGGGGAGAGCGATCCCAAGGCCATAAAAGGAATGTTGGATCAATCCTTGAAGACCACTCGAGAAGGCTTAAAAGAGGCTCGTCGATCCATCCAAGCGTTGCGGGCTTCACCCCTCGAGGACTTGGGGCTAGTGCTCGCACTTCGCAACCTGGCTGAATCGACCGCAGAAAGATCGAATTTAACGCTCACCCTTCTGCTGCCCGAGCTCCTCGAGGATCTCGACCCGACCCTCGAACAGGGGCTCTACCGCATTGCAGAACAAGCCATCGCGAATGTGGCTCAGCACGCCAATGCTACCCACATGAGGGTAGGGCTCACGAGAGACGACGGACGTCTAGAGCTGCACGTCTCGGATGACGGCTGTGGTTTCGACCCCGCCAACATCGAAGGAGAGGGGCGCTACGGGTTACAAGGCATGCGAGAAAGGGCTAAAATGATCGGTGGTGAGCTTGAGATCAAAAGCCAGCTGGGAGGGGGTACTGCCATCCGGCTGATCGTGGAGGAGATCGATGATCCGCGTTCTGATCTGTGATGACCAGGATATCGTCCGTCAGGGTCTGGAAGTCATTTTAAGCACGGCCTCAAACATTGAGGTGGTGGGCGCAGCGGTCGACGGTGCGGAAGCGATTGATTTGGTGTCGGAGCTGCGACCGGATGTAGTTCTGATGGATCTGAAGATGCCTGGGATGAACGGAATCGTCGCCACCCAACGCATCCGTGATGCATACCCCGAAGTGAAAGTTCTGGTTCTTACAACGTACGATGCCGACGAATGGGTTTTTGACGCTATCCGTAGTGGAGCATCGGGCTATCTACTCAAGGACACGCCACGAGAAGAGTTGATTCGCGCCATCGAGGGCACAGCATCAGGCAAGACCCATGTTGCCCCGGATGTCGCAGGCAAGCTCTTCGCACATGCTGCTCGGACCGTCCCTGCACCCAAGACGAAAATCGTGGAAGAACTATCAGAGCGCGAGGTTGAGGTGCTGAAATTGTTGGCGCGCGGCCTAACAAACGCCAATATCGCTGAGAGACTTTTTCTGTCTGAAGGCACGGTACGCAACTATGTGAGCGCGATCCTGGCGAAACTCGATGTCACCGATCGTACCCAGGCCGCAATCCTGGCGTTACGCTATGGTTTGGTGGACGCGGATGAGGGGCCTTAGATCTTCAAACCACAAGATTGGTACGATCGACCTTATTATTCATCATCCCCCGGTTCCCATGGCTGTAAGCGAGGGATCCAACGTGGAACGTGGGCTTTGTAAACCCGGTATTCATCACCAAATCTCTTCTCCAGCCCTTTCTCCTCACTGAACGGGAAGTAAATCGCGTTTCCGATGAAGAAGACCATCGTCCAGATGGCTATCGGCCAAGAGTGGAAGAGCATGGCCTCGGCCGAGAGCATGAGCATTACACCGGTGATCATCGGGTTTCTCACATAACGATAGGGGCCACTGATCACTAACCTTCTTGGGGGTTCCCATGGAGCAGGTGTCCCTTTGCCAGTTTTTGAGAAAAGGACCACCGACCATGAACTCAATGCAAGACCGACGCCTCCAACGAGCAGAGCTAGCCAAAACCAAATCTCTGTGGTGGATGCCAATTCCGGCGGACAACTCGAATTTTTTAAAAGCACGAGAATGATCGTGGGGATGAAAACCAACGTTGTTCCGGGCAGAATTATGAGCGACCTTACCAACCCCCAATCCATCTTTATATACCTAGAAGACATTGTTTGAGGATCTCCGCTTCGTGTTCACCTTTCTCAGCAGATGAATGGTTAGCATGCGCTCGCAACGGCCCAGTAACTGCACATTAAATGTTCCCACACCTACTTGAATTTCTCTGCAAGAGCATCAGTAAATCGGAGATTTATTAGACCATCCATCAAGTTTATCCCAGTCGAAATCGTCGATTGCAGACTAATGTCTACGAACTGAGAAGGCCAGCATTACTTGCAAAGGGTGGCGCCGATCAACATCCCACAAAGAAGTTCACAATAACGATTTCAAATAAATTTCTTTGCCCAAAAATTGTATACGTAGCAGTCATCATTACCATAGCTCTCCTTCCCGCCACTCTGCCGACAAAGGAGCTTCCAAATCAAGTCGTGGTGTCTGGGTAAGGTGCAGTACCATTACGCTTTCCTCCGGTGTTGGAATGAGACCCTCAGGACTACGGATGAACAAAGGACCTCGCCAGAAAACCCAACCCAGCTTGAGATAGAAATCGGGAATGGCTGGGGACAGAGCAGCAAGATCGAAGTCCACGATTTCACACACAAGCCGCTGCATAACTGCTGTAGCAAAGCCTCGCCTTTGGAAGTCGGGATCGGTCGCTACGAGTTCAACATACGCAGTGCGAAGAGGAGGATTGTCGTTACATTGTAACCAACGGGTTATCCATAAGGCATGGCTAATGAGCTTATCGCCCAGTGTGCCTACAACATGGGTGGCGTCAGTGATCGTTCTGAAAAATGGCGTCAGATCTTCCCGGAAGGCTCGATTACAAAGGGCGAGGATCTCGGCTCGTTGGGTCTTAGTAAGCGAATTGCTGCTGGCAACCTCTAATTCGAGATCTCCTTTCATGCTTCAAATCCATGATAAAGAAATTGAGTAGAAAGGTTAGCACAGATGTTTAATTCTCCGTCTCCTGTTGTCGAAGGTTGAAATTCCTGATAATTCTTTTCGACATGCCAACTCTACCATTCCCTGGCATCTGATTCTTGGGCTGGTTTATTCTTAAGGATAGCCTCGATCCGATCCATAACACCGTCTGTCAGTAATTCAACGAAATCAATGGCCTGCAAGTTCTCACCCACCTGTTCAGGACGTGAGGCGCCAGTGATCACGGTACTCACATTCGGATTCTTCAGACACCATGCTAGGGCTAGTTGCGCCAGACTGCTACCGATCTCCTCGGAGATTGGCGACAGCTGCTTAACTTTTTCAATGTTACGCTGGGTTTCTTCGCTTTCAAAATTTTTTCGAAGCCATTCATATCCTTTTATCGACACGCGAGTGCCTTCAGGTATTCCCTGGTTGTATTTACCTGTCAGCAAACCACTGGCGAGAGGGCTAAATATCGTTGTGCCGAGTCCGATCTCGCTATAAAGCAGAGTAAATTCCTTCTCGATGCGACGGCGATTGAACATGTTGTACGCAGATTGTTCCATTTGAGGAGGGATGAGATGTTCACATCGAGCGATCGCATAGGCTTCCATGATTTGCTGTGCGCTCCACTCGCTCGTTCCCCAATAGAATGCTTTCCCCTGGTTGATAAGGTAATTCATCGCCCGTACGGTTTCCTCGATTGGTGTGTAGAGATCGGGTCGATGGCAGAACACCAAATCTACATAATCCATCTGAAGTCGATCCAGGGAAGCCTGCATGCCTTCGATGATGTGTTTACGCGATAAGCCCTTGTCGTTCGGTCCGGTGCCGCCCCAGAAGATTTTGGTAGAAATGACGAGGTCGGTTCGCTTCCAGCCTGCTTTTTTGATTACATTTCCCATAATGAACTCGGCTTGACCGTTCGCGTAACCTTCAGCATTGTCGAAGAAGTTGACGCCTGCATCATAAGCGGTACGCATGCATTTATAAGCTACATCTTCGCCAAACTGCTCACCGAAGGTGATCCAAGATCCCAATGATAAAGCGGAAAGTTTTAATCCTGACGAACCTAGAAATCGATATTCCATTGTTCTCTCCTGATGCGGTTCTTGTGGTTCCTTTGAGTGTCCTGAAATGTTTGATAAACACCATTTCTGAGTTGAACCGAAATCTTTCTCGCGTTAGGTAGATCTGATGAACGATCACATCTTTAAGAATTACTTCTCACGCTGATGAAGTTTTCGATATGTCTGCCCGATCACATCCCAGACGACATGAGGGCGCTCGCTAGCGATGCTGGAGATGACTTCACAACCACCGTAACCCCAAGCAGCAAGTATTTCAGCACCCAAGTCAACCGCTAGTTCCAGCGCGACAGATATCTCTTCTTCGCGCTTTGCTGGCACTTTAAATGCTTGTACCCAGATATGCGAACGCTTTTCATTCTGGCGGCAAATCTCAACAACTCGAGTCGTATGTTCGCCGACATACTCACGCACTTCCCGATTGTGAATGTACCAATATGGATCAGTGCCAAAGATATCGATTGAGGGGAGACCTGCAATCACATCCCAGTCCAAGCCTTCCCTTGTTTCTTCGCTTGCCGGCAGTAAGCAGATTGCGTTGTGAACTCCTTTGGATTTTGCATATGTTGACATGTCATCCAAGAACTGAGTAAGTGTATCCTTTCGAAACGTGTGCACCTCCTGCGTTAGATCGTTTGGCATCTCCTCGCCGAATTTCTCCTTATAGAGATTTTGGCAGATTTGACATCGACATGCCCATGCTTCTTGATCGCCCTCATAAGTCTCATCCCAGCTGACGATATAGAAGTGAGGTTCATCCCAGAAAAGGGTATCGGCTCCTGCCTCGATGGCGGCATCGATCCACAATTGCATGTTTGCACAAGTGAGAGGGTGATTTGGGCAGGACGCAGGCACGGATTGGCCGTTATTGAGATACTGAATGGTTTCTGGTCGTTGCGAAACAAATACCGAGAACGCCTCTCCTCCAAACAATCCCATCACACTCCAAGGGTCTGCCCAGACACCTAACCCTGCATCACGGGTAGCGTGGAATAATGTTTCCATTGTGCCCTGATAATATAAAAGATCATTCTCACTAAATGTGTGAACGACATAGGTACAACCTTGTGCGATCATATCTTCCAGGTCGTGGAGAAAATGCTTGAGCATCCGATTACCAAAGTAGGATACACCGGTCTCGATCATTGAACATCTCCTCGCCCTGTCGGCGAAAGCGTTTCAGACACTTGGTTCTGCGGATAGATGAACATATTAATCAGGGCTTTGTTGATCGATGTTGGTGGTCATGTGAGTGTTGGTTAATAAAGGGTAAGAATTCGAACACGCTGTGCGCTTTCGATTCTCGAGTCGGCACCAGGACATATGTCAGTCGCTCAAACTTATCCACACGTTCTTTACTCTTGAGTATTGCAGAATTGCTTCCCAACCTCCTTCACGACCAAAACCGCTTTTCTTCAACCCTCCAAAAGGTGTTTCGATGCCAAAGCCACCGGTGCCATTGACGGTGACGTGGGTAACATCTAACTGCGCCGCTACCCTATGGGCTCTGGCAATATCGCGTGTCCAGATCTCGCCTGACAGCCCATATTGAGAGGCGTTGGCAAGTTCAACAGCTTCCTGCTCAGTTTCAAATGCGAGAACGCAGAGGACCGGCCCAAAGATCTCCTCCTGTGCAACACGCATCTCCGGATGGACATCGGTAAAGAGTGTGGGCTCGATGAAGTACCCCTTTCGTAGGTTGTCCTCATCAGGTCGCTGACCACCGTAAGCAAGTTCCGCTCCTTCGTTCATCCCCTCATGGATATAACCTAAAACAATCTCCAGTTGGTCTTCTGATATGATCGGCCCCATGTCAGGATCATCAAGTCCATGGCCAAGGCGGATGGTGCCCATGGTGTTTCTTATTTTCTCAATCACCTCAGGATAGAGATCAAGAGGGACAAGGAGGCGAGAACGGGCGCCACAGGACTGTCCGGTGTTATAACAAATACCCCATGCTGCGGACACAACGGCTCGCTCAATGTCTGCATCTTGAAAAATGATGTTGGGTGATTTTCCGCCAAGTTCTAAGGATATGACGGGAGTGATATTTTTAGCGGCAGCGATGAGCACCTCGCTTCCCGTGGCGACAGAACCGCAGAAAGCAAGCGCTTGAATGTCTGGATGAGCGGCCATCGGTGCGCCTGCTTCTGAACCAAATCCTGTTACTATGTTAATCACACCAGGTGGAAAACCAACCTCAGTCGCCATGCGGGCTATTTCGATGGCGCCAAAAGGTGTCTTTTCATCAGGTTTCACTACAACCGTATTGCCTATCGCTAGGCAGGGTGCCACTCCCCTGGCTAAGATATCCAAAGGGTAGTTCCATGGGATGATATGTGCAACCACACCGAGAGGTTCATGAAGGATATAGTCGAACACATCGTCAGGGACAGGTATTACACGCCCATGGATTTTGTCAGCCCAGCCAGCAAAGTACTCAAAATTACGCATGGTGGTATGCACTTCATCATAAGCTTGTCTAAGCGGTTTACCATTTTCCAAGGAAAGTATCCTGGCAAGGTGGTCTTTCTCGTCCTCGATTTTTTGTGCCAAAGAAGTTAACATCCGCCCGCGTTGTAGAGGGGTGAGTGATTTCCATGCGGTGCTCTTGAGAGCTTGATTAGCCGAGTCAATCGCACGATCAACATCCGACGATTTCCCTCGCGCTGCTTTTCCGATTTCCTCCCCACGTCCCGGGTCAAGCACAGGGAAAGTATCGCCATCATCTGCAGGGACCTCCTCGCCCTGTATCCATAATCCAGTTTGTCGTAACTCGACCATATCTTCCCTCCTTTTCCCAGCAAGGATCATCAGACGATGATATTTTCAGCATAAGTCGTTCCGCAAGCTGTGAGATAAAAACTGCAGGCAAACATCCGCTCATATTTTGAGGATGTCTTCCGCTCTAACAAAGTAATGTTTAAAACTTCCGCATTTATCAAATGGTTGATGATTTTGTGGCTGGTCCGATTTCCCCTCCATTTGCGAGAAGGTCAGGGGGCAGGAGGTTTTCAAGTTGAGGATAGAACTGCTCGGTGATTGTCAGACCCAACGATTCAATAGCTAATAGGGCAGCTCCAACTACAGGTTCATAGCGCGGCCTCACGATCTGTGCCCGAGGAGCTTCTTCACGTACAACTTGAGCGATGGTATCTAAGAAGAGGGAACCCTTACCCTTGAATACGCTGCCGCCAAGAACTACCTCAACGTCCTTTTCCTGAAGGGATAGCCGTGTTATGAGTGTCTTGGCCGTAACCCCAACCTCAGTTCCCATTTGGACAATCAGTTCTCTCGCGACCTCGTCCCCCATCTCAGCCGCCTCGAACAACAAAGGAACCAAGTTATTTATTTGTTGCTGGTCAATCTCCTCGTGGTACAACCTCGAAATTAAGTCTTCAATGGAAGGGGCTCCCACTGCCTCTAGCACTAGGTCTGTAAGCAGGGTGTTTTTTCCCCTACCATCCCAGGCTCGCATAACGAATCTGATCATCTCCTGGGCAAGATGACCTCCTCCTCCCCAATCGCCAGAAATTGGACCTAGACCGAGAAGTTGAATCTCCTGACCATCCGGGGCACGTCCAGCTGCGTTGAAACCTGTTCCGCAAATGACGACAATGCCCCACGACCGTTTGAGACCGGCGCGCAACGCAGCCATGGAATCGTTTCTGACAATGACCGATTGGCTTAGGCTGAGGTTTTCCAGAGCCTCTTGTAGCATTACGTAGTCTTCTGGTAGGTCAGCTCCTGCTAAACAAAAGTATCCAACTTCGACATCATCTGAAGACAGCCCTAATTCATCACATGCACTTCTACTGGCTCGTTCGATCTCCTGCATCGCACCTTTCATGCCACAGGTTTGATGATTAGAAGGACCTGCTTGGCCGAAACCCATGGCTTGACAAGTCTCATCCATAAGCAAAGCCAACGTCTTGGTGGCGCCACCGTCCACTCCTAGGGCATAGCTCATTTTTAGCCTCCAGCGAAGAATTGAGGCAGATACTTTTGATGGGCTTCAAGGAGTGCCTCGGTCAATTCTTTGGCTGTGTGGTACGAAGGTATAAGAGGGTGTGCGAGAAGGGCTTGAATTGCTATCCGTCTGTCACCTTCAACACCAGCAATTAGAGTAAGTTCCTCGAAAGCCTTTACTGCCTGAACCAATCCTCTAATTTCAGGAGGTAATGGATCGGTCTTCAAAGACTTAGCACCAGTCGCATCAATGAGGCATGGCACTTCAACCACTACATCATGGGGCAGGTTGGGAATGGCACCCCGGTTGAGTGTATTAACGATGTGGATCTCCTTTTTGTTATTCGCGATGGCGGCGATGAGAGAGACGGCTACCTTCGAGTAGTAGGCCCCACCCCTCTGTTCGAGAAGCTTAGGTTTTTCTTTTAAATCGGGGTCTTGATACATCTCCATCAATTGCTTCTCGATCTCTTTGACCTGTGCCCCTCGGGACACTGAAGCAGTTTTCTGCTTCTTTAACATAAGGTCATGATTGTAGTAGTAATTAAGGTAGCCACAGGGGATCATGCCTAAGGTTTCAAGAATGTCCGCAGAGAAACTCCACCCATCCCATTCCCGATTTCGTGCCTCTTCCAACTCCATCGTGAATAGCTCAGGCCAGACATTCTGTTGATTAATCGTCGCGCCGCGTGTCCAGTTCAGATGGTTGAGCCCTACCCAATCAAGATGGATCAGGCTTCGCTCTACTCCCCATTTCTCTGCATACTTCATTTCATCGCCGATAGGTAAATTACACAGTCCTATAGTGGGCACGGAGGAATAACGGCATAACGCTTCGGTGATGAGACCGGCGGGGTTTGTAAAATTTATCAGGAACGCGTCCGGTGCCAGAGATTTCATATCATTGGCGATGTCTAATACCACCGGGATGGTGCGTAAAGCTTTCGCAAACCCACCGGGGCCAGTTGTCTCCTGTCCAATAACGCCAAATTTTAGTGGGATCGTCTCGTCTAAGGTGCGCGCGGCCATGCCTCCTACCCTGATCTGGTTAATAACAAAATCGGCGCCATCGATCGATTTGCGTCGATCTAGCGTGGTTTCGACCGCGATCTCCTTACCAACTGTATGCACCATGCGTTGGGTGAGAGCCCCAATGATCCTCAGCCTTTCCTCATCGATATCCGCAAGCGATATTTGGGTTATTGGCAAGTCATCGAAACCTTCTATGAAACCCTCAATCAACTCGGGGGTATAGCTGCTACCCGCTCCAATCACGCTGACTTTGAGAGAGCTATCCATCGTACTTTACCCCTTACCCTCATTATTCATTGTATATGTTGTTGAGCTTCTGTGATGAGGGATTACCATTTGAGTCGATGCCTAACCTGTTTTTCTTGATCAGCAAGAAAATGATGAATCCCATCAATGTTACGAGGCTTAGTATCCGATATAAAATGATCAATCCGAATGTGTCATAGAAATAACCCCCAACGAGCGATCCAACGATCGGTCCTAACCCGTAGGATACCGTGCTAAAGATGGACTGGGCGGTGGTACTCAAGCCCTCCGGTGTTTTCTCATTCACATAGGTGACACCACCAATATGAAAAGTGCCAAATGAGAGGCCATGGAGCAGTTGTACTCCTAGTACCCAGATCGGGGCCTGTATGAAGGAATAAATGAGCCAGCGACACGCGTAGGTAAGAAAAGCAATTCTCAACAGACCACGGGCGCCGATGCGATTAATGATCGTGCCGGAGAGCATCATCACAGGTATTTCGCTTATGGCAGATATAGCCCATGCGAGTCCGATGATGTCCTCGCCAGCGCCGAGGTCATCCAGATACAAGCTGAAGAAATAATTCACAGCCCCCATCGTAATGGCGAGCAAAAAGATGCTGAGCAGGAACAAGACGAATGGTGGGTGAGATGTTAATTTTCGGACGCCGAGGCGGAATGAGGATCGCAAAAGTTTGATTCTGGTAGGCTGGAAGAGGGAAACAAAGAAAGACAGTCCCATGAAGGCGATGTAGCTGTAGAAGAGCCAATAGATATTGAATCTCTCTATGAGTGCTCCTACCGACCAAGTGGAAACCATCCACCCGATCGTACCCCAAACTCGCAATCCACCGTAGGTGCCCCCGAACTTCTCAACTACATCAAGAGCCGAACTATCAAGCAGCGGCATAACTGGGGCGGAAAAGAAAGCAAATGCTATAACAATGACAACCAAGGTGGGGTAGTGAGTGGTTTGGGAAAGCATATAGGCAAATATCGGAGAAAGAAACAATGAGATATTTAATATCCTGCGATGCATTCGAAGTAAGTCAGCAATTCCGCCCCAGATAACAGAGGTGCTCGACATCACCAGAAGCGGGATAGCTGATAGCGTTCCGATCTGTACACCTGTCAATCCAATCCTTTGAAAGTAGAGATTTATAAATGGGAGGTACGCCCCGATCGCCATGTAATAGAAAAGGTATAAAAAGCGCGCATTCGTCAGCGAACGATTGGTGATTTTTACGCTATCCATTCTAGGGGGGAGGTTGTCATTCATCGTTTAGGCAACATCAGTTTTATTCCAACTATTGGGTAACACCTTCGATAGGTTGCTCTTACCGAGTTATCTTTGTTGAGTGCTGCATTCCTGTTGATTTTGTGGCTACTCAACTTAGTTGAAGAATCGGGGGAGGTAGGAACGCTCGTTCTCCAACACGCGGGCAAAATATGGTTTAGCTTTGGAGAAGCTGCCAACGAGAGGATTGGCCATGAGCGCAGCAAGAGCAACTTCTCGATCCCCAGTAATAGCAGCCTCAATTGTCAATTCCTCGTAAGTCTTGACCGCTTGTACAAGCCCTCGAATAGTGGGGGGCATGTCACCAACAGGCAACGGTTCAACACTGTCTTTGTTAATTCGAGCAGGGACCTCAACGCAGACATATGGAGGGAGATCGGGCAGAGTTTTTTTATTCAATGTATCAACTGTGATGATGTCTCCTTTGTCATTCGCAATTGAATCAACAACTTGAAGAACGGGGAGGTAATACTGTGCTCCGCCTTTTGCGGTCAATATTTGCCGGGCTTCCTCTCCATATCCAATGCTTGAATAGATACGGTGAAGCTCTTCCTCTGCTTTGATATCCTTTTCACCTTTGGTGTGAGGACTTCTCCTATCTTCTATCAGAACTTGGTCGGTGTAATAGAAATAGCGAAGATACCAGCTTGGGATCATGCCCAAAATCCCTAGCAAGTCAGGATCAATCATCGTTTCCACCAAACCGTGTTGATACAAAACGGATTTTCGGTTACGGACTTCAGCTAATAATGGTTTCAGCATTTCCTCATCATCTACATATGCCCCGCGTGACCAACTTAGATGGTTGAGACCGAATGAATCAAGACGAACTTTGGAGGGAGGGACTTTTAGAACATCTGCAAGTGCATAGCTGGTGTTGAGAGGGATATTGCAGAAACCGATTGTTCGCACTTCGCTGTGTTTGATAAGCGCCTCGGTGACAATTCCAGCAGGGTTACCAAGGTTGAGGAGCCATGCTTGAGGGGCGAGACGTTCAACATCACGAGCGATTTCTAAGGCGACCGGAACAGTTCGTAGGGCGCAAGCGAATCCTCCGGCCCCGGTCGTCTCGTTCCCGATCATATTGAATTCCATCGGAAGTGTTTCGTCGCGAATCCGGGCTGAGAGACCTCCAACACGGACCTGCAGGATTATAAAGTCCGCACCTTTTATCGCTTCCTCTCTGTGATCTGTGGCATTAACATTGATTTCGGAGCTCGCTTCCTGTAATAGCCTCTCGCAGACATCCATGATGAAAGTTAGCTTCTCATGGTTGGGATCCATGAGAGTCACTTGATCGACTTTCGGCCACTCAGGATGGTCCAATAATTCAGCAAATAGCTCGGGAGTATAGCTGCTGGCTCCACCAATGACTGTTAACTTTATGCCCAAGGTGGTTCCCCTCTTCCAGTTTTTCGTGGCTAGGCTTTGAAAGCCCCTGCGGTTAGCCCCCGCAGGAATTGACGTTGCATTATGAGGACTAATAAGATCACTGGTATTGTTGCCAGAACTGACGCCGCCATCTGGCTTCCCCAGACCACCATACCTTGACGCATCTGCATATTGGCGATGCCAACGGTCAGGGTATACATGGTGTCCTCTCGCAGCATCACCAAAGGCCACAGATAATCGTTCCATATGAATAGGAATCGGAAGACTGCCAATGTGCCCAATGCTGGGCGACTGAGGGGAACCATGACCGTCAGGAATCTCCTGAATGGCCCCGCACCGTCAACTCTTGCCGCATCAAGGAGCTCGTCAGGAATGGTCTCCATATACTGTTTCAAGAGAAAAATCCCGTATGCATCAACAACTCCTGGTAGGATAAGCGCTTGATAAGTGTTGATCAGTTTCAACTCAGAAAAAATCCAAAAGGCAGGTATGAGCGTGGCATATATAGGAAGCATCATCGTCCCAATCATGATCCAGAAGAGGATATTCTTGCCACGAAAGTCAAATTTAGCGAAGGCATAAGCGGCTAAAGCGTCAAAGAAAAGAACTAGGATAAGACTAATAACCGTCACGAGGATGGTGTTTTTATAATAGGCTCCGTAGGGGACTTCAAGGGTTATGTCTTTGAATTGATATCCAAAGAAAAGGCGTTGATATTGTTCCATAGTTGGATTTTCGGGGAACACCTTCCCCGAGAAAATTTCCCCGTCAGGTTTTAAGGACATGCTTACCATCCAAATATAGGGGAAAACGTACATGATGGCGAAGAGAATGAGAAACCCACCAATGCCGTATCGGAGAATCTTGCGCCTGCGAACCATGCTTCATCCTCCCACTATTGTTTGATCAAATTGCTTGATAAAAGGCAGTTCGTTAATATTCCACATCAGTCCGGAAAAACCGATAGTTCAGATAGCTTGAAACGAACATGACCAGTGACAATACCACTGCGATCGCTGAGGCATACCCAAATTTGTGATATCGAAATCCAACGTCGTAGAGATATAATGCAACGGTTTGTGTGTGTCGTAATGGACCGCCGCCGGTTAATAATTGTGGTTGAGCAAAGAGCCCCCATAAGTAAATAACACTGGTAACTAATACGAAAACCAAGGTCGGTCGTAAAAGTGGAAGGGTAATATGCCAAAACTCGGACCATCCGCTTGTGCCGTCGACTTTACCGGCATCATAAAGCTCACTGGGGATTGATCGAAGCCCTGCTGTGATAATGAGAGCGTCCCAGCCAAGACCAGCCCAGATAAGCATTATGATGAGCGATGGAAGTGCCAGCTTTGGATCAACGAGCCAATCGAGACGGGATAGGCCGATGTTCTCTAGGAAGGTGTTGAAATAGCCATAATCAGTGCTATACAACTGTTTCCAAATGTACGTAATGACAACAACGGATGTCACAGAAGGCAGAAAGAAGATGACCCTGAGTATGGATGCAAGCCAGTCCTGAACTCGTTCCAAAAGAATAGCTAAGAGGGTTGAACCAACGGTGCCAAGAATTGTACAGGTGATCGTAATAAGGAAGGTGACCTTAAAGGAATTCCAGAACTTGGCATCGTCGATCAGGGTTACAAAGTTGGCATATCCCTCAAATTGGATTGGGCTCATGCCATTCCATTGAGCAAGACTGAGGTAGAAGGAAAAAACAATCGGAACGAGTCCAAAGAAGATGAACCCGATGTAAAAGGGTGAGATAAATAAATAAGGCGGGATTTTTCGCCTTAATTTATGCAAGAAGGTCGGACCATTATGGCGGATAGGTTCTTCTGTAAAGGTGCTTGTTGAAGCCATGGAGTTGCTCCTGATTATTATGCGGTAGGGGTTCCCGTCAACCTTCTGGCGACGGGAACCCCTCACCGATTAAAGAGACACTGCTATTGCAGCGGAGGTGCTTGAGCAACAGCGTCGTCGAGTGCCTCCTGAGGAGAAGCCTCTCCAGTGGTAACCAGGTAGATGGCCTCACCGATGAGGTCGGCGACTTCGAGTGAGGGCAGTTGCATGGGAATGGCGCGCAACGACCAATCGGCTACCGACCGACCAAGTGGGATACCGAAGTAGTCGTTGATCTCGTCGAAAGCTGGATCATCCCATGAAGTCTTCAATGAAGGCACGCCTGCGACGATCCTGAAGTACTCCGCCTGGTTTTCAGGTGTCATGGAATATTTAATAAACTCCCAGGCAAGATCAGGTTCGGCCGAACCCGTCGGAACGGATAAGCACGCCCCACCAGTAGCGGCATCATTCGGTCGCCCCGCTGCACCCCAAGGCACCGGCGCGATGGCCCACTGACCGGCCATGTCTGGAGCACCTGATGCGATTTCTGTGGCGAACCATGAGCCGTGCATGACACCCATGACGTCACCACCGCTTAGAGCGACCATGGGATCGCCATCGACATCCCAATCCCATAGTTTGCCCACCTGATAGGTGTTTACAACATCGGAGTAGAGCTGCAATGCATCCACACCGATTGCACTGTTGAAGATGTACTCAGTACCGGCATCATTTATCAGATTACCGCCCATGGGTGCCAAGAAACTCTGGTACCAGGCGTAGTAATCACCCTGATAGACGATCAGAGCCGGTTTACCGGTATCAGCTACAACCTGCTCAGCCAATGTGATGTAATCATCGGTGTTGGTCGGGAATTCCGTCATCCCCAACGTGTCCATGGCTGCTTCATAGACATCCTTGCGATAGAACAGGAGATTGAAGTCGAGGTCGAGTGGTACGCCGTATTGGATTCCCTGCCAAGCGTAGAGATTCCATCCACCAGGGACAAAGTCGGCAACATTGAGCTCACTTTCTGCCTTGTCCAAGGGAAGCACTGTACCACCACGGATGAGGTCGCCAGCCCACATCGGGTCCAATGTGACCACATCAGGTACACCTGCGCCTGAAGCGAGTGTGGTCAGAACCATGTCCTGGTAAGCGTCATACTCAAAACGACCCACATCTACTGTAACTCCTGGGTGCTCGGCTTCGAATCCGGGAGCCATGGCATCAAGCCAGTCAGCCGTCCAGACGAATCCCCAGACAGTAATGGTGCGTTCTTCCGCTTCTGGTGGAGGAGTCTCTTCCTCCGGAGGGGCAGTTGTCGGAGTAGAGGGCGCGCAGGCTGCTGCCACCATGATGACCACAAGTAACAGAGTTGCTGTCACGAATGTCCTTAACCACTTTGGCGTCTTGCCATCCATCTCTTTTCCTCCATGATATTCTTTGGCTTAAACGAAATCCCATCGAACCATAGGTTGGAAATTCGTAGCTTGTTGCCCGTCTTCATTCCTTCGATATCTCTCCTCCTCTCCCTCTCATGCCTACGTGATAGACGATTGGCTGGAGTATGTCGAACTCTTCTTCGGGCGCAATAATGGTTTAGATCACCTTTTGTGGCCTGTATATTCTGTGAGCTTTATCCCTCCTCCCATCTAATTAGTCGTGATTTCGATTAGGAAGCAAAAGCCGGCATGATCTCTTGGCTAATTAATTCCAACTCCTTCATAATGAAGGCATGAGAGATTCCAGGTGCGTACAATCGGAATATGAGATGGTCCACCCCAAAGGACTCTCGATATCTATCAATCTGCTCGACACATGACTTGGGACAACCAATTATGAAACGATTCTGGGCGAAATCCTTTAGTCGCTTTATTTGAGGGGTAGACCTTTTGTTTATCAGAGGATGCTTCCATTTATTGGCGTATTCGTTTTGATAAACGGCAAGAAGGTGTTCCTCAGCTACCTGCCAGGCCTCCTCATCCGTCTCAGCGATTACCGTATCCCGCGTGAGGGGCGTCTCGATCTGAGACGGATCCTTACCAATTGCCATCAGATGTTGGTGATACGTTGTTTGGCAGGTCATTAACTTATCCAAATCTGCGGTTGGTCCAGGTATCCAAGCATCGCCTAATTCAGCGGCTCGTTTCAAAGACAATGGACCCCAGCCACCAATCCAGATTGGAGGGTGAGGTTTTGTGAGCGGTTTGGGTTCCAAGGTTATGTTCTCGAAATGATAGAACTCACCTTTAAAGGTCACTTCATCCTCCATCCAGAGTCGGCGAATGAGCTTCACGGCTTCAGCAAATCGTGCGCCGCGCTTTTCCATGGGCGTCGACAACATGACAAATTCATCTGGTCGATAACCAATTGCTATTCCAAGGATGAAACGACCTTCAGACATAAGGTCGAGAAGAACGGCCTTCTCTGCAATACGAACGGGATTATAGAAGGGGAGCACAGCAATATTGGTGCCTAGTATCAGTCGGGTAGTCCGGGTGGCGTACCCCGCAAGAACTGTCAGGGGGGAGGGCCAATAATGGTTCTTAACGCCGTGGTGTTCTTCAATCCATACCGAGTCGAACCCCAGTTTTTCGGCCCACTCGACTTGTAACAGGGATTGCTTATAGAAGTGACCACCTTCGGTGGGGATGAAGCCGAATATCAAAAATTGCTCCTCTCAGCTAAATATCACCTCGTCGAGGGGGTGCGGATGAATCGCGCACCACAAGTTCATGGGAAAGAATCCGTGAGCCAGTCATTCCTTCATCTTGAATGAGGATCAATAACGACTCAACAGCTACTCTCCCAATTTCGTACATAGGAACTCGGATCGTTGTAAGAGGAGGAAAAACGTAACGCGCACTGGCAATATCATCAAAACCAACAATAGAAATATCATCAGGAACCTTCAAGCCTTTCCGCTGAATGGCGAGCAGGGATCCGATCGCCATCAGATCATTGGCAGCGAAGATCGCAGTTGGTTTTTTTTCCTCTTCAAGCAGATAGGTGGTTGCTTCATAACCGCTATCGATGGTGAAATCTCCTTCGAGTAAGAGTTCCGGAGATAGAGAACATCCATGATGTCGAAGAGCTTCCCTAAAGCCGTTAAAACGAATACGTGAGGTTGTTAATATCGAAGGGCCTTTGATGTAAGCGATTAATCGGTGACCGAGTTTGAGTAGGTAATTCGTCATCTCACACGAGGCACCATAATTGTCAATTTCCACCCTGGTCGTGATGAATTGGTGTTGGCCTATCCCGACAACATGTATGCCTTGTTTGATCAAATCAATCAGGAGAAGCTCAAGCTCATCCTGATAAGGTTCATCCGTCAATCCGCCGCCGGCAAAGATCAGTCCATCTACGCGGTAACCTCTTAAGATCTTCACATAATTCAGTTCGGTCTTTGGCTCCCTGTCCGAATTGCATACCATTGCCAAGTAGCCATTTTCCCTAGCCACATCCTCAATTCCACGAACAATGGCGCTGAAATAGGGATCTTCAATATCACCCACGATGACACCAATGATGTTCGTTTTTTGGGTAACAAGCGCTCGGGCAACTGAATGAGGGTAATAATTTATTTGAGCAGCAGCCTGAAGGACTCGCTGTCGAGTATCTTCACTGACAGGATGGTCACTCCCACTTAGCACACGCGAGGCTGTGGTGATGGAGACATGTGCTAAACGTGCCACATCGAGAAGAGACACAATTAGACCCAATCAGTTAAAAAAAGGAAAACGTTTTCCATAAATAGGTTAGCATATCTTACCCTGGAAAACAACATCTGCTTCGGGTTAATCGAAGATCATATCTCTCAATGATTTGGTTAGGATAAGAAATGGTTACCTTACTTCCGATATCCGTGGATCAACAGTGGGATCTTGAGATCTTCGCTGGATTAGGTAAATTGAACAAAATGCCTAGGTTCCGTCCTGGCGATGGAGGCCGGCATGGATGTAGAATAATTGAAGATAGATTTGGAGAACCGATACGATTGCCTGTGACTTTGACATCATGGAATATTTCTAAAAGAAAGTTCCGGCTATTGTATATAAGCGGTTACTCTGTTCTAATTTCCTGGACAGATGAAAATAACTGTCCAAGCAGATCCTGTTCACGATAATACCTCTTATTGAAAGATGACCATGAATATCAGCCTTATTACAGATGAGATCAGCTCCGACCCGGAAACAGCTCTCGAGCTTGGGGTCGAGTGGGGTGTTCACGATTTTGAGTTGCGCGGATTTGGGACCGATCGAGTCCCGATATTTTCTGTCTACCAAAAGACTCGGTTGAAAGAGTTGCTTGATGAATATGAGGCGCGTGTGATTGCCATATCGCCCGGTCTGTTTAAGTGTCCCTATCCTCTTGGACAACGGGAGCGCTTTCCGCTCCACACAATCGATTTTGAGCTTCATCAGCGCTGGCAGAGTGCGTTGGACCTGGTCAAGTACCATCTTGAAGAATTACTGCCGCTTTCAATAGAGTATGCCCAAGAGATCGGGGCCCATCTCATCGTTGTTTTTAGTTTCCATCGAGGTGGTAAACCTGCCAGAAAAACACCTGAAGAGGTGCTCCTGGCACTGCACCAAGCTGCGAAGAAAGCAGAGGAAGCCAATGTGAAGCTGGCGATCGAGGTGGAGGCGGGGTATTGGGCTGATACCGGGAGGCACACCGCTGAGATAATTCAGGCGATAGAGCATCCATCCTTAGGTGTGAACTGGGATCCCGGCAATGCCTTTGAAGCAGGGGATACGCCTTTTCCAGATGGTTATCAGAAGGTCCAGCCCTTTGTACAGCACGTTCACTTCAAGGATCTTGAACGGGACTCCGGTGGCCATTGTACCTACGTGATCGAAGGGCAAATCGATTGGGCGGGTCAGGTTGAGGCACTTTTTAACGATGGATATGATGGTCATATTTCCGTGGAGCCCCACATGCAGCCGAAAGTCCGTAGTGTGAAAGCGATGACGGAGCGCTTGAGGACTCTAATAAAATCCGTAGAGGGATAATAGGCTAGCTGGCTAACCGAAATCGCCGGTTAGCATTTTCGGGCCCATGAAAACATGATAGGCTTGATAAAACGCACTAGCTTATAGGGAACAGCAACATGAACGATATCAATCTAAAAGGTGTGATTCCGGCAGCCATTCTTCCAATGACCGCTGATTATGAGCCTGTTTATGATGCATATGAGCGGTATCTGGACTGGCTTATTCAGGAAAACGCAATTGCTTTAGCGATCAACATGGATACTGGCGAAGGACCACAACTTTCGATCGAAGAACGGAAACGCGCGATGCAGAAAGCCGTTGAAGTCTCTTCTGGACGATGTCAGGTCATCGCAGGCGTTATGGGTTCGACCACTGCGAGCGCGGTAGAGATGGCAAAAATCTACAAGACTGCAGGTGCTGATGGTCTAGTCGTCTTCCCCAACCCTGCTTTTAGGAATGAGCCGCTAGACCCTCGCGTTCCATATGAGTACCACAAAGCGATCGCCGATGAAACAGGGTTGCCGATTGTGCTCTTCCAACTTGCACCAGTCTTTGGTGGCGTCCTTTACTCAAGAGAGACCTTGCTCCAATTGTCAGAAATCCCAAATGTCGTCGCCCTCAAGGAGGCTTCCTTCGACGCACAGTATTTTGCCTATACTAAAGAAACACTTGACTTAGTTGATCGCTCGATAACCCTCCTCACAGGTAACGATCGCTTCATCACAGAGAGCTTTTTGCTGGGCGCAAAGGGTGCATTGTTAGGATTTTGTGCCATAGGGTGTGGAATGGTGGCTGAGATGTTAGGTCAGTTTGCTAAGGGTGCACACAGGGAAGGTGTTGCCATGCGTTCGCGAGTACAAGGTTTCGCTGATCTTATCTACAACGATCCCATTCTCGATTACCGTGCTCGCTGTAAGGTAGCACTAGCACACATTGGCATTTTAGAAAAATCCCAGACATTTGTGCGCCCCCCGATGTTGCAAATAGGTGATGAAGAATCAATGGCGATAAAGGAAGCGCTCAAAAGGGCTGGCATGCTTTAGAAGATCGTTTCATTGGGATGAACTTCGGGGAACTATCAATTGTTGTTGCTCATCTAAGTCGGTATGCTTATTAGGCGTTTAATTTTCAGATTCAGCGTTTGAAATTCCAGTAACACCGGTAAAATTACATGTATCGTTATTTGCGTTTTTACCAGATTTTTATTCAACTCCACTTGTTAGGATTGTTTGAGCTTCCTTCCCAAAATCTTGTGACCCGTTACATGAATTGGGTTAAACCACCCTCTGAATAGTCATTATCTGACTATCCAAAGCCCATCGGTGGAGATGATTCAGAGGGTGTCAAAGGTATAGGCACGATTACGTGGGGTTGTGAAGCCAGTTGATTGGGCTCATGCTTTTTATTTCACCTTCTTGTTCCCGATGCGACCGCTACAGAGGGTCTCTCCGCCGGGACACGCATGAGCTGTACCAAAACCAAAGAGACCAACGCAATGCCTACCCCCGCAAGAAATGGTGCTTGAGAGCCAAACAGCTCCCACGCTGTGCCGCCGATCATGGGCATCACGATGGCCGCAATATGGTTGATCGATTGCTGTACCGCTAGGTTGCTGGTGATCTCCTCCTGCGTGATAGCGATCTTTTGAAAATACGTCGTCAGCGCCAGGTTGAAGCCAAAGAGGATGTTATCCAGCACAAATAACACGAACAGCACTGGCAGGTAAGCCACAAATGCGTAACCCAGAAAGACGAACCCCAAAGCGCTAAAAGCGATGCTAAGCATCAGCCTTTCGCCCAATCGTCCCACAAGTTTGCCCACCAACTGCAAGGCATACACATTCACCACGCTGTTGATTATGAAGAGGGTAGCCGTGGTTTGGACGCTGATTCCGTGATCTCTGACCAGCAGGAAGATCGCAAAGGTCGTAAAAATGTGTCGGCGACTGCCCATCAAGAAAGCGAGCACATAGTAAAGCCAGTATCGCCGCCGCAGGACAACTTGCCGTCGTTGTGGTAGGCCCTCTTGCGTACCTCTCAACGGCAACAAAAAAAGCCCACTCAGTGCGATCACCCCGCCGACGACACTGAAGAGAGACCGGTAACCCCATCGTCCTGCTAGCAAATAAACCATAACAGTACCCGTGAGGGCTGCGATCGCGCCCAAGCTCCTCAATTGTCCCAGCGTTTTGGGTGTCCGTTCCTTCTCGATGGCCATCAAAATCACACCATCATTGCAGGGGATGAAGAAGTGGAATCCGAAACTCATCACGACCGCGCTTATAAACAGAAAGGGAATATCGTTCGCTTGCCCGGTCAGAAGAATGCCCGTCCCCAGCAGGATCACACTCAAGGCCATGACACGGACTTCGGAGACGAAGAGCGCCAGGAAACCGAGCAGAAAGCCCATCAGTCCTGGTACTTCGCGCAACGCCTGCAACCAACCGATGCTCGCCGGCCCAATGCCGATCTCTTCCACAGCGAAATTGTTGATCATCGTCCGCCAGACTTGAAAACCAAAGTAAAGCAGGAAGTTGGAGAAAATGAGGAATATCAGCGTGCGGCGCTTATCCGTGTGAAGGTAATTCATAGGTAGGAGATTATAGCTATAACCATGGAAGTGACAAAAAAATCAGCTGATAGCTTCCAGGTTATTTCTTTTGGCCTTCAGTACCTTCCTTCAGTTCAGCGTAAGAAACATGAAATGATTATATTTGATTAACCGCAGATGATTGACCATTGATTGCTGGTTGAGGACAGCTAACTGCTTATGCCTGCCGAAGTGTACTGCCTTCGAAGGGCCTTCGTCGCGCGAGTGCAGGCAGACAGGACCTCTTATCTCGCGAGCACTGCGAGATGTGACTCTGAGGAGTGTCCAGGGTCTGCGTGAGGCTTCGCCATTTGGCTCATAGCTGATTTGCGATTATTTTTCTAATATCGGACCATAAAATGTCACGGCATCTTCTGCTTCTAGACCACCGAGAAGGGCAGGGACTTCAAGTATGACATCTACAACGCACAAGTGATGCGAGCTGGTATGCTTCAACTGAAGCATCCGATGGCGTATGATCAGGTTGACAACGCTGCCCGGTTGCAGCGGTTGGGCGAAAGGGACTGGTTTTCTCGGAACGTTATCGAGCCAACCGCTGATATTGGAAAACCTATCCGGTTCATCGATTGCGCTTCAACATTGCCAGAAAGATGCGGTCCTTGTTGAAAATGTAAATCCACCACTTGAAACCTATGAATTGCTTAAGTCATTGATCCCCGGGTTTGCCGCATAGATGTGTATTCCATCTCTTAGAAACCTAAACCGACTCATTCGTGTCCTCAGCGGACCTCGACTGTTGCTGCCAATGTTGGTCACGTGACATTTGGAAAAAGACGATGTTCATTGATGTTGATTTGACGCAGCATGGCGAGAGGCAGGAAGCGCAGACAAAAAGATGTCCATTCGACGGGATTTAAATTCTCTGTATATAATCTTAGTACCATCTCGCCAAAGGTTCTACGTGTCAACACCGCTTCTTTCCACGAAACTTTACCTGCCTTCGATTCGACCTAAGCGCGTGCCTCGATCACGCTTGATCGATCTCATGAATGAAGGGTTGAAGCGCAAATTGACCCTGGTGGCTGCGCCAGCGGGATATGGCAAAACCACGCTATTGAGCGAGTGGGTACGTCAGGCTGATGCAGCAACGGCGTGGTTGTCTTTAGACATTAACGATAATGATCCCGCCCGTTTTCTGTCTTACCTTGTCGCCGCATTGAGGAAATTAGAACCTTCGCTTGGTCACGCAGTCTTAACGACCCTAAAATCCCCACAAATTCCCCCAACCGAGGCGGTACTGACACCATTGATCAACGACCTGATGAGCTTGGAGACACACGTACTTCTCGTCTTGGACGACTATCATTTGATCGAAGCAGATGGGATCCACCAAGCTCTGACGTTCTTGTTGGATCACTTGCCGGTGCAGATGCATATAGTTATTGCTACGAGAGCGGACCCTCGCCTCCCCCTGGGGCGCCTACGGGCAAAAGGGGAGCTGGTGGAGTTGCGTGAAGCCGATCTTCGGTTTACATCTGAAGAAACCGACTTGTTTCTAAATCAAGTGATGGGGCTGGCGCTCTCCGAGGATCAGATCACCAAATTAACTTCTCGCACCGAGGGGTGGATCGCAGGACTGCAGTTGGCAGCGATTTCGATGCAAGGGCGAGAGGACATCTCCACATTCGTCGATGCGTTCTCCGGCAGCCATGAGTACGTTGTGGACTACCTAACCGATGAGGTGCTTAAAGGGCAACCTCAAGATTTGCAAACCTTCCTGCTGGAGACATCAATCCTGGATCGGATGAGCGGTCAACTGTGTGAAGCGGTCACCGGACAGCAGGAGGGGCAGGCTACGTTGGAGAGATTGCGCGATGCTCACCTTTTCGTCCTATCATTGGATGACGAGCGTAACTGGTATCGATACCATCGACTCTTTGCCGATTTGCTCCACAAACGGCTGCGTCAAATGCAGCCAGAGAAAGTAAGCGGACTCTACGACCGAGCCAGTACGTGGTTTGCGGAAGAAGGCTTGATGGCCGAGGCGATCGAGTACGCGTTGAGGGGGGAGGATTTTGAGAGGTCAGCGAAATTGATCGAGCAGGTTGCTGAAGAAACGCTATTTCGGAGTGAAGTGGCGATGTTTCTGGGTTGGATGGAGAGGCTGCCAGAGCCAATCGTACGAGCCCACCCCGCGTTGGGGATTTCACATGCTTTTATGCTCTTAACGACAGGCAGCCCAATTGAAGAGGTGAAATCACGCTTGGAGGGTTTGAACTACGAGCGGGAAACTTTCGGAGCTCTCGTAGCCGCAGTACGTGCTGCCATTGGGCTATATCAAGGACAATTAGCCGAAGCGCATGAGATTGCTCATCATGCGATTGACATGTTCCCGGATGAAGAAGGACCTGCTCGAGGTATAGCCAATTGGGTTATCGGTTTGGTTGAGATGGCTTCCAGCAGTCCGGCAGCTGGAATCCGCGCTTTGGAAGGTGTTGTCGAAGAGAGTCGATCGGGTGGGAATGTCATGCTCGCCACAACGACGCTTTGCGAGATTGCTCGGTTATACACACAGCAGGGTCGGCTGCATAAAGCAGAGGAAATTTATGAGCAAGCACTCGATTTAGCGAAGAATGAGGTTGGAAAATCGCTTCCTATCGCCGGCGAAGCACTGATGGGATTGGGGGAGGTGTACCGGGAATGGAATCGCCTGGAGGAAGCCGAGCAATATCTGCGCGAGGGAGTGGATTTAACAAAACAATGGCTTGGCTCAACGGCATACAAAGGCCACATAAGTATGGCGCGAATCAGGCTGGCGCAAGGTGAGTTAGATGCGGCTTATGACCTTATTGACGAGGCGAAAAAGTTAGCGATAAGCTCCGAAACTTTCCCAGTTGATGACTTGATTGTGGCTTTTACAGAAGCGACGGTAAGGGTTTCACAAGGTGATCTAGGGACAGCCGAAAGGTGGTTAATGCAACGGGGATGGGGTGCTGATCTAGCTGTACCTAAAGTGAGCGGAGATGTAGTCCACGAACATATGTATAAGTATGAAAACCTCCTTCAGGTACGACTGTTGATCGCACGGAACCAATTCGACCAAGCGCTTACTGCCCTCGAACCGCTTCATCAGAGAATGAAACAGGGTGGGCGAGTAGATTTGTGCATCATGATAAAGATCCTCAAAGCGCTCGCCCTTCAAGCACAAGGCGAGTTGACTGAGGCGATTGCTGCGCTGGAAGACGCCTTGTCCCTCGCCAAACCGGGAGGATATATCCGTATCTTCCTCGATGAAGGTGAAGCGATGGCTCGCCTCCTCGAGGAGGCTTCCTCAAGGGGGATCCTAACTGAGTATGTCGGTCAACTGCTTGCAGCTATTTCTGTAAGTTGGACAGAGGGTGAGCATACTTTTCCAACCCCGCTACTCTCAACCGAGATGGTTGAGCCACTGAGCGAGCGCGAATTGCAGGTGCTGAGGTTACTCGCGTCCCCTCTCACAAGCACTGGGATCGCAGAGGAACTCTACATTTCAGTAAACACCGCTCGCTTCCATATCAAGAATATTTATGGCAAGCTGGGAGTCCATAGCAGGGTGGAAGCGGTCGATCGGGCTAAGGATCTGGGACTGCTTACCTGAGGATGCTTGCGGCTGTTTTTGCGTTTCTCAACAAGAGTCGTTGAGAATTGTTTCACGGTCAAGACCACCCACCTAAACCACCCACCCTGGGTGGTGATAACCCACCGACGGTTTAAGTATTATTTTATCAACTTTAGCAATTACAGCATTTGGATTTAGATGGCGGGAGACGCGAGATGATAATTTCGGACAACCGAAGCAAGAAAATCGTGTTCATGAGTCACTGCCTGCTCAACCAGAACGCACGCGGCGGAGCCTTCGCAGTAAAACAAGGTGCGATAAAGGAGTTGGTTCAGGTCTTCATCGATAAGGGGATTGGCATCGCACAGCTTCCCTGTCCTGAACTCTATGTATGGGGTGGCGTTCATCGGAAAGCGCTCTATGACAAGCAGCCATTTGTTTTCCATGCTGTGGGCAAAGCTTGGTTTCCCGTGTTGGAGTTCCTTCTGAAGTTCTGGCTTCTCAGGCATAAGCGCTACTGCAGAAGAATCGCGTTGAGAGAAGTAGGACGAATGCAGGATTACATCCGTGAAGGATATGAGATCGTTGGCGTCATCGGGGTGGATGACAGCCCCACATGTGGGGTGGACAAACAATTGGAATTGTTGGACGCATTTAAGAAGAAGGATGAGCTAGGGATCAAGCTACAGGATCTAGAGAATCAAAAACTTGAGAAACTGAGAGAAATTATCCTAGCGACCCGGAAAGATGGACCTGGGGCGTTATATCAGCCCATGAAGAGCGCAATAAGGAAGCGGAAACTTGATATCAAGGTGATAGGATTTGATCCGTGGGCAGATGCAAGAGGTGAAGCAGAAAGAATTCTGAGCATTTTAGAAATCGAAAGTGTCTGATCGTGAAAGGAGTCGGACATGGAGTATACGGATAATCGAAGCGGAAGGATAATTTATCTTGGCTCTTGCTTGTTGAATGAGAATGCCAGGGCTCAGGGTTTCGCCGTTAGAAAAGGACCGTTTGCAGAATTCGTTCAGGTTCTCCTTAGCAATCAGATCGGCATCGAACAACTTCCTTGCCCCGAATGTCTGGTATGGGGAGGTGTCTCGAGACCGAGTCTCTACCGGTGGCAGCCCCTCCTGTTTGCGTCGATTGAAAAATGGTGGTGGCCTATCATTGAGGTACTTGCCCGTCTCTCGACTTTTCGTCTGCACAAGAAGGCATGCAGACGGTTGGCGATCAAAGCGGTCGACAGAATGGAGGATTACACGAAACAGGGACACAAAATCATTGGAGTGGTCACCGCAGACGAAGGGCCGACATGCGGCGTGACGAGAACAGTTGATCTCTTAGAGGTGGCGAAAAATCACAAAGCCCATGGTATCAGCCTCGAAGAAATGAAGGCCTGGACACATCTAGAGGTGGCGCGAACTTTCGTTCATAAGGCACGAATGGATGGTACTGGAGCCTTTGCCGCTGCCATTATGAAGGAGCTAAGAAAGAGGCGAATGGATATTGATGTGGTTGGTTATGACATGTGGGCGGAACCGAAGCAAGAAGCTGAAAGGTTGGCAGATCTATTAGGATTATCCTATTGATTGGTCGGATCATTAAGCCGCACACCAAATCTGATGTAGCCAATGTTGTCATAACGCTGCAAATGGTAGCTAGTAAAGAGAACGGTTGCATACCCAAACTCGGAGTTGGTAACTAGCGAATAATGTCAACCCTCCTTATCCTCCTTCTATCGATGTAACAAGTAGGGATCGGGATTTGTGACAAGTCTATTACGGCATCACTTGGGGGCAACGGTTTCTGGCTTTGCGTCCAGGGGGAACGTTTAGTACAAACAGCCCTCTTCATCAACCGTCGGTCGTTCCGATGTTCCGGCGGCGTTGAAGGCTTCGACGCCGTAGGTGTACGGCCCGCTGCCGGGAGGGTTGTCCTTGTAGGTCACGGTATCAATTTCCAACGTGGCGCTCAACTCTTTCCCGCGATACACCCTAAATCCCTTCTCGTTATTGGCGGAATCGATCCAGCTCAGGATCACGGTGTACTCGGTCTCGTTGCACACCCGCTCCGAGATGACCAGCTTGGTCGGATCGGCGGGCGGCGAGGACTTGGGTGGTGGCTCGGGGGTGAAGGTCGGTGTCGGCGGGGCGGCGATGAGCGCCAGTGCTTCTACCGGCCCGCTGACCTCAACCGTCGTGTCCGACACCCAGCAGTGGGCCATGATCTCCGGCAACAGGATCCACCACCCGCTCTCCTCGGCGTTGTGTCCTTCGAGCGGAGGAGCATCATATACTATGGGGGATGGTTGACAAGCCTTCAGCAAGCTGATAAAATATACCTTGACCGGCTGGCCGGTCAAGGACAAATGATGGTGACGATGATGGAAACCAAACGTACAATCCTCCATGCCGCTCACTCGCTCTTCCTTGAAAAGGGGTACGAGCGGGTCACGCTGCGCGAGATCGCCGAACGCTCTGGGGTCGCTAAGGGTGGGATATTCCACCACTTCGACACTAAAGAGAAGCTCTTTGCTGAAGTCATTTCGGAAATCAGCGGCTTGATGGATCGATGGCTAGAGATATCCGTCCAGCCTGAGGCGCCGGTGAGTGAAACCATCCGTAGGATGTTCGAATCAGTTGCCAGCATGAGTGAGGAGCATTTTGCTCGATTTCCGAAAGGCGTAGGTGGCATCGAACATTACGCCTTGCTTTTCGATGCGCTCCGGATGTTTCCAGAACTAGCAGGGGCGTTCTTTCAATCCTATGCGGGAATCCTGGCTCGCATGCGAGAGATCGTCGATGTGGGAAAGATTCGAGGGGAATTGAAAGAAGATCTCGATCCCGAGGTTCTGGCTTTCATGATCGGCTCCTTGATCGAAGGGGCGAGCCTTATAGCGGCGTTAGATCCATCGGTTGACCTGCAAGAGATGATGTCAAAACTCTTTGAGATGACGTGGGACGGAATCGGTGCATGAATGTTCAGAGGACTTCTAGCCTCTTTCTTTTTTTTGTTAGGATATGACCGGCTGGCCGGTCAAACCTCCCGTTTGGGATTATGGAGGTCCAACCAATGTGCACGCAAACTCAAGATTTGCAGAAGTACCTGGTCGCAACACAATTGTGTGACTGCGATGACCCCTGGCTGCGTAGAAGGGTTGCCGAGGTCATCCAAGACGCAAACACACCCGAAGAGAAGGCCTTGAAGATTTTCTATTTTGTTCGAGATGAGATCCGGTTCAGCCTCGCATTCTCGCGCTCAAGTGCCTCTCAGATCCTGAAGAGAGGCTACGGAGAATGCGGCAGCAAGACCAACTTGCATGTAGCCTTTCTCAGAGCCGCCGAAATCCCGGCCAGGCTTCGCTGGGTCAAGGCGCGGGCTGAAGTCCTTCACGGCTTGATCATGGAGTGGCTCTATCGACAAATGCCACCTACCCCTTCCCACTTCTGGCCAGAATGCTACCTCGGTGGCAAGTGGGTTTCTTGCGAAGCCATGCTGGACAAACCCCTCTACGAGGGCATGCTCAAGCAGGGGCTCATCACAAAAGATCAAGTGCCAACGATCGAATGGGATGGCAAGTCAGACCTCATTCTTCTTGAGCCTTGGATTGTCGAGAAGCGAGGTTTTCTCTCCTCGGTGGACGATGCATTGGAGGAACTCCGACACAGCGACGAGGGCTTGCCCCCAGTCTGGATCGAGCGGATCATTGCACCGGTGTTCTATCCACTCAATCTGCGCTGTTCGGATAGGATTCGTCAAGTTGCTCGTTGATGACACAAGAGGTAGAGCGACAACTGAGGGCAGTTACGCTTCTCGGTGAGTCGATGAATTACCGATCCAATTCGCCTGCCCTGAAGAGCATCGCCAGCCAATCCAACCGGCTTTCATCCGCCTTTGTCCAGCTCGGGGTTGCCCTAGCCGGCACTGGATGAACATCCATCGCGGCAGCTGTGAAAAGAGCTGTGACGTATAAGCCTGACTCAACCTTGATGTGGCATCAACAGCTCTTTCCTTTGCTGCCAGGGCTGTATGATTCTATCAACCAAGTGATGTCAAAAATTCCGTTTACGAGTGCTATACACGATGGAGTTCACCTATTCAACCACCCACCCAAACCACCCATGGTGGGTGGTGACAGGCTACCCAACCAACAGGTTTACTTGACGCAAGCCAATCGATGCGCGAACGGCTGAGATATCTTAGGCCAGCGGCCATTGTGTTGGATAGACGACCAACGAAACCCTCATCATAGGATCGAGAACCAACAAATGAAAAAACCAACCATCTATCGGTTCAAAGTTCAAGGTAGGCTACGGGAAAGTTGGTCTGAGTGGTTTAATAATATGACCGTTGCCCATGCCATGGAGCGCGACGGCTCTCCCGTCACGACGTTGACCGGCCCGGTCCCCGATCAAACCGCGCTGCACGGCTTGCTGAGCAGGATTCGAGATCTGGGTTTGCAGTTGGTATCGATTGAGCGAGTTGAGGACCAAGAGAGATCGATCTCCTCGGAGGGCAGTTAGATGGAAGGAGGCACGGGCCATGAAGAGAGTGGCGATTTCACTAATAATTCTGGTGGGTTTCATTGCTTATCTGCTTTGGGAACGCCCTTGGAAGACACAATTTGGGATTGTCCATCGATAAGCGAAGATGAAAGGATCTATCATGACTTTCAATAAGCAAGAGATCCAAAACCTTTACCGGAAGCGAGCAAATCGGTACGACTTTGTGGCTACGTGGATCTACCGTCTAGCTGGATTCCGAGTGGACACGTTTCGTCGTGATACAGTGCGAGCCCTATCGCTGCAAGCGGGCGATACCGTCGTGGACATGGGTTGTGGAACTGGACTGAACTTCCGTTTCCTTGAGCAGGCTGTGGGACCTGACGGGAAGATCATAGGTATCGACTTGACAGATGCGATGCTAGATCAAGCCCAAAAACGAATCGTTGATGCTGGTTGGAAGAACGTCGAACTGGTTCAAGCCGATCTGGCCACCTACGAGTTTCCATCCGCCGTCTCGGGGATATTGTCCACGGTGACGCTTATGCTAGTTCCTGAATACGACGATGTGATCCGACGAGGTGCTGAGGCGCTGGTGCCAGGTGGTCGAATGGCGATATTAGACTATCAGAGACCTGCTCATTGGCCGGAATGGACCATTCGATTCGCAGCCCGGTTGAACAGGCCCTTCGGCGTGACATTCGGTTTGGCAGACCGTCGGCCTCGGGAGTCCGTCCGGAGTTATCTCACAGAGGTTCTTTATCGGGAATACTATCTTGGCGCTATTTTCCTCTCCGTGGGCGAGAAGAAAGATGGACGCGGAAGGTGATAGGAAATTTGCAGATCGTTATGATAGAGCAGGGACGGATATGATGTCAAGCGATCCGGATTAGGGTCGCCGAGTTCAATGCGCAATAGGTTGAGACGATGAAAGATAAGGGATTGAAAATTTTCCTATACGTGTTTGGGGTGGGCAATGTCATTGTTCATCCAGTGATTCCATTTCTCTTTCCCCCGCAATTCTTCTGGACGCCGCGTAACCGTCCATACGAATTCATGATCGGAGGAATTTACATTGCAATGGGGATCATGATGATCCTAGCTGCCCAGGAACCCAGGAAGCACAAGCTGTTTGTGGATTTCATCATCTTGGGAAACTTCCTCCATGCAGTAGTCATGATCATTTTTGGCATAATAGACCAACCAGCACACTTGGTTGGGGACGTCCTTTGGATTAGCGTGTTGTGGATCCTCCCCTTGGTGTTCTACCCATGGGGATTGCAGAAGCTCATGCGGCCGTCGTGATACGGCTCGCCAAAGTGTT